>Ga0190275_10000651_pt1 | contig 28504 bp, 29 predicted proteins | sample Popmic550T_FD_133745 | JGI IMG/M metagenome (GOLD analysis project Ga0190275, IMG submission 133745) | Populus adjacent soil microbial communities from riparian zone of Yellowstone River, Montana, USA - 550 T | ecosystem: Environmental > Terrestrial > Soil > Riparian zone > Trees stand | place...
CCCGGAGGTCCTCGATCGGTTCACGCTCCAGCTTCGCCACGACCATCGGCCAGACATCGGCGACCAGCGCCGGATCCATGCCCAGCACCGCGGCCATCCTGGTGGCATCCGAGGCCTGTTCGTCCAGCGTCGCCAGCGCAGCATCGCCCCACTCCCGGGCCACTCCTGCCCTGACCCGATCTGCCGGGACGTAGACCGTATGCACCGGGGCCCGGCCGGTCGAGTCTCCGGGGTAGTCGGCCAGGCGCCGCTGATCGACGTGCTGAAGGGCGCTCTCGACGCTCGCCAGAATCTCGGCAGGCAGCCGCGTGGTCCGCTCGCGGGATGCGTGCTCGGTCACCGGATCAATCGATCAGGTCGTAGGCAGGCAGGGTGAGAAAGTCCGGGAAGTCCTCGGCCAACGCGACCTGGGCGAAGAGCGCATGTGCCTGTCCTATGGCGTCGCCGTCGACGCCCGGTTCGGCCAGGATCTTGTCGAGTTCCTCGTCGGCGACCCGGGTGACCAGGTCGCGGGTCACCAACTCGCCGCTCTCGAGCCCGACACCGGCGGCGATCCACTGCCACACCTGGGACCTGGAGATCTCCGCGGTGGCGGCGTCCTCCATCAGGCCGTGGATGCCGACCGCGCCGTTGCCACCCAGCCAGGCCGCCAGATAGCGGATGCCCACCTCGATGTTGCCGCGTAGCCCCTTCTCTGTTCGATCTCCTGGTACGGAGCCGATGTCGAGCAGGTCCGCGGCGGTAACCGAGACGTCGTCGCGCCGTCGGGTGAGCTGGTTGGCGGCACCTTCGAGTTGGGCGTCGAAAACCTCGCGGCAGATCGCGACCAGATCGGGGTGGGCCACCCAGGAGCCATCGAACCCGTCGCCGGCCTCGCGCTCCTTGTCCGCGCGTACGCCGGCCAAGGCCTTCTCGTTGGCCTCTGCGTCACGCCGGCTGGGGATCAGCGCCGCCATCCCGCCGATGGCCATCGCCCCTCGCCGATGGCAGACCGAGACGAGCTGGGCGGTGTAGGCGCGCATCAACGGCGCTGTCATCTTCACTGCGGCGCGGTCGGGCAGCACGAAGGAGGGGCCGGCGTCACGGAAGTTCTTGATGATGCTGAACAGGTAGTCCCATCGTCCGGCGTTGAGCCCAGTGGCGTGATCGCGAAGTTCGTAGAGCATCTCCTCCATCTCGAAGGCCGCCGTGATCGTCTCGATCAACATGGTGACGCGGGTGCTGCCGTGCGGGATCCCCAGGGATTGCTCGGCGAAAGTGAAGACCTCCGCCCACAGCCGCGCCTCCAGGTGACCCTCGAGCTTGGGCAGGTAGAAGTACGGGCCGCTGCCCTGCGAGAGGAGCTCCGACGCGTTGTGGAACAGGTACAGACCGGCGTCGACCAGAGCGCCCACCGCGGGCTCGCCGTCGATGAGTAGGTGCCGCTCAGGCAGATGCCAGCCACGGGGCCTCGGGACGATCACCGGACGGGTCACGTCGGTACGGAGGCGGTACTCGCGGCCATCGGGTCCGTCAAAGGCCAACTGCCCGCGTACAGCGTCGGCCAGCACCACCTGCCCGCCCACGACATTGCGCCAGTGCGGGGTGTTGGCATCCTCCAAGTCGGCCAGCCAGACCTGGGCACCGCAATTGAGCGCGTTGATGGCCATCTTGGGCTCGGTCGGGCCGGTGATCTCCACTCGCCGGTCGGTGAGATCAGCCGGGGGCGCGGGGACGATCCACTCTCCTGACCGGACATCCGCGGTCTCCTCGAGGAAGTCGAGCCGGCCGGTCATGGCGATCTGCTCCCGTCGTACGGTCCGGGCGGTGAGGAGTTGATCCCGACGGGGACCGAAGCGTCGCTGTAGGTCGGCGACAAAGGCCAACGCCTCGGGTGTGAGCACCTCCTCGGCCCTGGGAATGTCCGGCCCGACAACGGACACGTCGTCTGCCATCACCAACCACCACCTCTCTGTGCTGACCTCGGAGCTGGCGGTTTACGTCGAAACCGCCAGGAGGGGACGTACCCGCATCGCTGGGCTGGCATCCTCTCACCGTGGCCGAGCATTCTCTGGGCTGGTTCAACGATCTGCCCGCCGACGACCTGGGTGAGCACCTGCGTGCCTGCAATGCCGCCGATCGGTTCACGAGCCGGATGGCCGCCGGACGTCCGTACGCGAGCACGACCGAGGTCGCCGAAGCAGCCGCGACGGTGGCCCTGGACCTGACCTGGGCCGAGGTGGGTCAGGCGTTGGCCGCCCATCCGCGGATCGGCGATCGTGTCGAGGGGGATTCCGCCGAGGCCCGATCCTCGCGAGCCGAGCAGGCCGCTATGGGTTCGGCCGAGGCGGACATCCGCGCCGAGCTCATCGAGGGCAACCGCGAGTACGAGGCGCGCTTCGGCCACGTGTACCTGATCCGTGCGGCCGGGCGGAGCCCGACCGAGGTCCTGGCCGAGCTGCGCCGCCGGCTGGGCAACGACGAAGCCACCGAACGGGTCGAAGTCACCCGTCAGCTCGCCGAGATCACCCGCTTGCGGGTAGAGAGGTTGGTCGGACATCCATGAGCGTGTCCACGCATGTTCTTGACACCGCAAGAGGGCTGCCAGCATTCGGGGTCAACGTGTTGCTGACTGATCCGACCGGCGACACGGTTGCGGCGATCACCGATCTCGACGGCCGCGCCCAGCTGGCCGAGGCTCCGCTGCTCACCGGGAACTACGTCCTGGTCTTCGCGACCGCTGAGTACTTCGCGCTGACCGGCACGCCGACGTTCTATCCGGAGGTCACGGTGGCCTTCACCGTCACCCATGGGGGCGCCCACCATCACGTCCCACTACTGATCTCGCCGTTCGCCTATTCGACCTACCGGGGGAGCTGAGCACCCATGGGGATCACCCTCGGGCCCAATCAGTACGGCAAGGCCGAAGTCCGAGTGGTCACCGTCGACCGGAGCGAGGCCCGGCACGTCCTGCGTGACCTCAACGTGTCCTCAGCCCTGCGCGGGGATTTCTCGGCGGTCCACCACGAGGGCGACAACGGCCACGTTCTTGCCACAGACACCCAGAAGAACACCGTCTACGCCTTTGCTCGGGACGGGGTTGGCGAGATCGAGGAGTTCGGCCTGCGACTGGCCCAGCACTTCGCCGGGGCCTATGACTGGCTAACCGGAGCCCGGGTGGAGATCGAGGAATACGGCTGGGGCCGGATTCCGGTCGAGGGGTCCGCGCACGACCATGCCTTCTCCCGGACGGGCGGGGAGGTTCGTACGACAGTTGTGACGGTGGACGGCACCGAGGCCCATGTCATCTCCGGGCTGTCCGGACTGGTGGTCCTGAAGACGACCGAATCGGGGTTCGCCGGCTTTCCGCGGGATCAGTACACGACCCTGGCCGAGACCGACGACCGGATCCTGGCGACTGCGGTCACCGCCCGTTGGCGTTATCCGGCAACCTCTCTCGATCCTGGGGACAGCGGCATGCCGGATTTTGCGGCTGACCACGCCAGCATTCGAGCGACGTTGTTGCAGGGGTTCGCCGTCGGCTACAGCAGCGCTCTCCAGCAGACCCTCTATGCCATGGGTGAGGCCGTACTCGAAGCACATCCCACGGTCGCCGAGATCCGACTATCGATGCCCAACAAGCACCACTTCCTCTCCGACCTCACCCCGTTCGGACTGGACAATCCCGGCATCGTCTACTTCGCGGCGGACCGGCCGTACGGGCTGATCGAGGGAACAGTCGTGCGTGACGACCAGCCGAGTGCTGACGTCGCCTGGCGCGCGACCCCCGGCTTCTGCTGAATCTGTCCAGGTTCTTGCGTCAGCACCGCTATTTCATCTATTGTTGAATCAGTAATTCAACAACTGATGAAAGGTGGGTTTCCATGAAGGAAGCCGTCGAGGTAGGCGACCTCGTCGTCACGCGTGGCGGGAAGGAGATCCTGCATGGCTTGACCTGTTCGGTGCGCCAGGGCTCGGTGACCGGATTACTCGGACCGAGCGGCAGCGGCAAGACCACGCTCATGCGCGCCATCGTCGGCGTCCAGATACTGACCGGCGGTTCGGTGCGGGTCCTCGGCGAGGAGGCCGGTTCAGCCGGGCTACGCCGTCGGGTGGGGTACGTGACGCAGTCCCCGTCGGTGTACTCCGATCTGACGGTGCGCGAGAACGCTCGCTACTTCGCCGCCGTCATGGGTAGCAATTCCCAGGCCGCTGACAGCGCCATCGCGGATGTCGGATTGCAGGATCAAGCAGCACAGCTGGTCTCCACACTCTCCGGCGGCGAGCGCGCCCGGGTGTCGTTGGCCTGCGCTCTGCTCGGCCAGCCGGAACTGCTGATCCTCGATGAGCCAACGGTCGGTCTCGATCCGGTGCTGCGCGAGGAGCTGTGGGAGATGTTCGCCTCGCTGGCGGCCGCCGGGACAACCCTGGTCGTCTCCAGCCATGTCATGGACGAGGCCGGCCGCTGCGACCGGATCCTGCTCTTGCGTGACGGGGACCTGATCGCCGATGACAGCCCGGAAGCGCTGCGCCGCCTCGCGGGGACCGAGGACCTCGATCAGATGTTCCTGACGCTGATCCGGCAGCGGGCGGAGGTGGCCTGATGTCCTGGCGGATCACCTGGGCTACCGCGAGGCGGGTCCTCACTCAGCTCTCCCATGATCACCGTACGGTCGCTCTGCTCGTCCTCGTCCCCAGCCTGCTCATGGTTCTGTTGCGCTTCGTCTTTGACGACGACGCGATCTTCGACCGCATCGGGCTGCCCTTGCTTGGCGTCTTTCCGCTGATCATCATGTTCCTGGTCACCAGCGTGGCAATGCTGCGGGAACGCACCTCCGGCACGTTGGAGCGACTACTCACCACGCCTATGCACAAACTCGACCTGCTGCTGGGATACGGCATCGCCTTCGCGGTCACTGCGACGATCCAAGCCGGCGTGGCCACTGCCACGGCGTATCTGTTGCTCGGCCTGAACACCCAAGGTGCCTGGGGTTGGGTCGTCGTCGTTGCGGTCGGCAACGCCGTTCTGGGCATGGCGCTGGGACTATTCGTCAGCGCCTTCGCCCGCTCGGAATTCCAGGCAGTCCAGTTCATGCCGCTGGTCGTACTTCCGCAGTTCCTGACCTGTGGCCTGCTGATAGGCCGCGATCAGATGGCCGGCTGGCTGGAGGCGATCAGTAACGTGCTGCCGATGTCCTACGCGGTTGACGGTCTGAAGGAGATCGGGCAACAGGCCGAGGTCTCCGGCAACCTCGTACGAGACCTGACGATCGTTTTCGGCGCCACGGTGATCGCCCTGGCGCTGGGCGCGTTGACGCTCCGACGGCGCAGCGATTAGCGCCTCTCGACCTCGGGGTCCTCGCCCCGGCGGGGCCGATACCAGGGCCGCGGTTCTTGCTGCGGCTCGGGAGGAGTTCGCCACATGTGGGTACGACGGAGCCACGATCCGCGGGATCGCGGGCCTCGCCGGGGTCGATCCCGCGCTGGTGCATCACTATTTCGGCACGAAGGACAAGTTGTTCGCGGCGGCCCTCGAGTTGCCGTTCAACCCCGGCGAGATCTTCGCCCGGGTCCTGGTAGGCGGGATAGACGGGGTGGGGGAGCGCCTGCTGCGGGCGGTGTTCGCCGCCTGGGAGGACGGCGGCGCCCGAGCCCCGGTGATGGCGGTCATCAGGACAGCGACGAGCAGTGACAAGGGCGCGGCCATGCTGCGCGAGTTCCTCGATCGCAACGTCCTGCAGCGGATCGCCGCCGAACTCACACCCGACCGTGCAAAGCTTCGGGCCGGGCTGGTCGCGTCGCAGATGGCAGGTTTGCTGATGGCGAGGTACGTGATCGGTCTCCCGGCCCTTGCCTCGGCCACGGACGAGGAGATCATCGCTGCGGTGGCCCCCAACCTGCAGCATTATCTGAGCGGTGACCTTGGCTGACGTCGATCCGGCTGAACTCGAGGTGTGCCTGCGGGTGCTAGCCGAGGTCGACGCGCTCGCCCGAACCGAGCCAGAGCATCCGGACGCGGTCGCCGTCCGGGTCGCGACGGCCAAGCTGTTCAAGACGGTCAAACAGGCCAGGCGCGCGCAACGCCGAGCCGCTGTCATGGCCGCTGACGATGCGGTCACGGCAGCGACGGCCACGGCCGCGCCCGGTCGGATCGATGACGAGACCCAAGGCAATCCCTTGGTCTCCAACGTCATTGGAGCCAGCGCCGGAACGCTGCTTAGGGCAAGGGCCTGCTACATCTGCAAGAACCGCTACACCGATGTCGACGCGTTCTATCACCAGCTCTGCCCGTCCTGTGCGAGGTTGAACCGGTCCCGTCGCGATGCGCGTGCTGACTTGTCCGGGCGTCGAGCGTTGCTGACCGGTGGCCGGGCCAAGATCGGGATGTATATCGCGCTGCGATTGTTGCGCGACGGTGCCCACACCACGATCACCACCCGGTTCCCACGCGATGCAGTGCGACGGTTCACCGGCATGACCGACAGCGCTGACTGGCTGCATCGGCTGCGCATTGTCGGCATCGACCTTCGTGACCCTGCGCAGGTGATTTCACTTGCCGAATCCGTAGCAGCGCAGGGCCCTCTGGACATCCTGATCAACAACGCCGCGCAGACCGTACGCCGCTCTCCCGGGTCATACGCTCCGCTGATCGAGGCAGAGTCAGCTCCGCTTCCGAATGGACCGCTTCCTGAGTTGCTCACCTTCGATCACACCAGTGACGCGCATCCGGCCGCGCTGGTCGGATCGGTGTCCGAGCACCCGACAGCGCATGCCTTGACCGAGCTGGCCATGACTGCTGGTTCTGCGTCCCCAGCCCGAATCGCCGCCAACACGGCCATCGATGCAGGCGGGCTCGTCCCAGACCTGCATTCGGTCAACAGCTGGACCCAACGCGTCGGCGAGGTCGATCCATTGGAGTTGCTCGAAGTGCAACTCTGCAACACCACGGCGCCCTTTCTGCTGATCAGCGCCCTACGGCCCGCGATGGCGGCAGCGACTGCCCGTCGCAAGTACGTCGTGAACGTCTCGGCGATGGAGGGCCAGTTCGCCCGCGCGTACAAAGGGCCGGGGCATCCGCACACCAACATGGCCAAGGCAGCGCTGAACATGCTGACCCGGACCAGCGCGCAGGAGATGTTGAGCAGCGACCGGATTCTGATGACCGCGGTGGACACCGGCTGGATCACCGACGAGCGGCCGCATCCGACCAGGCAGCGCTTGGCGGAGGAGGGCTTCCACGCTCCGCTCGACCTCGTCGACGGCGCGGCTCGGGTCTACGACCCGATCGTTGCCGGCGAGGCCGGACGCGACGTCTACGGATGTTTCCTCAAGGACTACGCGCCAGCTGCGTGGTGACCGGGGCCGCGATCGAGGCGTTCGGGTCAGTCGACTGCAGATCGCCAACCCGGACGTAGATCGTCCGGAATCGAGGTTAGCGTCCGCGACATGGACCCAATCACCTTTCAGGAGCCGCCGATCGCCGGCTCGGAAACCGACCAGCTCCTCGGAGTTCTGGACCGAACCCGCAGTGTCCTTGCCTGGAAGTGCGGCGGACTCGAAGCGGCAGCCATGCGGGTGACCCTGGGCCCGTCCGCTGTGACCCTCGGTGGCCTGCTCAAGCACATGGCCAGGGTCGAGGCCGACACCTTTCTGTGGAAGATGAGCGGGTCTCGGCCGACGCCACCGTGGGACACCGCAGAGTGGGCGGAGGAATGGGCCACTGCCGCCGACGACACCCCGGAGGAGCTGTTCACGCTCTGGCAGGCTGCGGTGGCGCGCTCCCGGGCCGCCGTCGCGAAGGCACTGACCCGTGGCGACCTGGATCAGCCGGTGCACATCGGCGACGACGGCGAGCACGCGAACCTGCGCCGGCTCGTGCTCGACATGATCGACGAGTACGCCCGACACAACGGGCACGCGGACCTGATCCGCGAGTCGGTGGACGGTCTGGTGGGGGAGGATCCGCCGCAGTCAGGCTGACCGTCAGGCGGGCGACTTCCGAAAGGACAGTGGTGACGATGCCGCAGGCATACACCGACACCAATCAGTTCCGCGGTGCAACCTTTGCCGGGGCAGACTTCACCGGCGCGACGTTCCGTGACTGCGACCTGACCGAGGTCAGGATCGTTGCCTGCGAGGTCACCGACTTCCGGGTCTCCGGAGTGCACGGAAGTGTCGGCAATGTCGTGGTCGACGACGTCGATGTGACCGCATACGTGCGGGCCGAACTCGATCGGCGACACCCAGAGCGCGTGCAACTTCGGGCGATGCGCTCAGCAGACGAGTACCGCGCCATGTGGGACACGGTCGAACGACTGTGGTCAGACACCCTGACCCGCGCCGAGGCCCTGCCCGAGTCCGCCCTCCACAACAGGGCCAATGGCGAGTGGTCGCTGGTCGAGACACTGCGTCATCTCGTCTTCGCCGACGACGTGTGGGTGGGCAGGATGCTCCTGGGAGAGCAGACCTTTTCCCCGCTCGGCCTGCCGAACACCGACTATCCCGCCTCGCGGGTGCCAGAACTCGGGATCGACACCGGCATTGACACAGATCTCAGACCGTCTTTCGCTGAGGTGGTGGGGCTGCATGCCGAACGAAGGGCGCGTACGCGCGGACTGCTCGAGACAGTCACCGACTCCGAACTCGCACAGATCCGCACCGCCGTCCCAGCGCCCGCATGGGGTGTCGAGTCGCACTCGGTCGCCGCCTGCCTGCGCGTGGTGATGCGAGAACACTGCGAACACCGCCGCTACGCGGTTCGCGACCTCGCGTTGATGGCTACTTGATCTCCGATTCCGGGTAGCGCCCCCCGGCTGGCACGACCGTTCCCGGCGGCAGGTGCTCCTGGCCTCCGATGAGCGCGATCTCAGCGTCGCCCTCGCTGGCGGCGTCGCCGCCGATTCGGGAGTCGGCGCCGATCTCGACTTCCTGGTCGACGATGGCGCGCACCACGACCGCCCCGGTACGGATGACTGCGCCGGGCAACAGGATGGAGTCGCGCACACTGGCTCCAGCCTCCACCAGGACATCCGGCGAGATCACCGAGTGGGCGACCGAACCTGCGATGTGGCAGCCCGGAGAGAGCAGGCAGTTGTCCACCTCGGCGCCCCGTCCCACGGCAGCCGCGGCCGAGCGCCCCCCTTGGGTCTGGATGGGCCAGCCAGGCTCGTCCAGAACGATCGGCGGCTGCGGCTGCAGCAGATCCATCTGCGATTGCCAGTACGACGAGACGGTGCCGACGTCGCGCCAATACCCGTCGAAGCGGTGTTCGCGCGCCTCGCCCGCTTCGACGAGCTTGGGCAGCAGGTGATCCCCCAGATCCTCCAGCCCTTCGTCCTGATCGACGGTCTCCGCGAGATCGTCGAGTAGATCGAGCACCCGGGCGGGGCTGAAGACGAACACCTCGTTGGTCACCAGATCGCTGGCCGGGTCATCCGGCTTGTACGCGTAATCGGTGATCTCGCCGTCGTCGGCGACCTGGACGACGCCGTACCGACTGGCATCGGCCTTGTTCACCTTCGTCGTCACCATCGTCACAGAGGCATCGCTGTCCAGATGGCCTTCCACGACATCGCGGTAGTCCAATTTGTAGACCGCATCGGCACTGACCACGACGAGTGCCTCTGGCGCGAACTCTCGGATCATCGGCACGTTGCGCCACAAGGCATCCGCTGTGCCCTGATGCCAGCCGCCGCGCTCGTCGCCCTGGTGTGGATGCAGGACCAGCAGTCCACCGGTGGTCCGGTCGAGATCCCACGGACGTCCGTTCGCCAGATGGTCGGCCAGTGAGCCCGGGTTGTACTGCTGGGCCACCCAGACGTCTGCGATACCGGCCCGCAGGCAGTTCGACAGCGGAAAGTCGATCAGGCGGTAGACGCCGCCGTAGGAGACGGCAGGTTTGGCCCGGTTGTCGGTCAGCAGCTCGAGCCGTCCACCCGCTCCGCCGGCGAGCACGATCACCAGGATTCGGGTCAGCGCCACGCTGCCTCCATTCCGTTAGGCCCCCGCCGCTGTACAAGGTTCGACCGCGACGGTATCCGGCCCGCCGCGTGCATGGGCTGTCAGTCGCCGTCGTCGTCGCCGTCGCCGTCGTCGTCGTCGTCGTCGTCGTCATAATCGCCATCGTCACCGTCGTCGTCACCGTCGTCACCGTCGTCGGCCTCATCGCCGTCATCGCCGTCACGGTCATCAGTGCCATCACTGCTATTGGGTATCGGTGCCGGTAGTGGTGGCGGGGCGACGGTCGTCGTGGATTCGGGAGTCGCGCTCGGGTCATCGCTCGTTCCGGCGTCAGTCGTTTCCGACCGAATGGGATCGCCAGGTGCGGCACCGCTGTCTCCACTGCCGGCAAGGACAGCCGCGATCGGCAGTCCGGCGATCACAGCGGCAGCGCCGAGGGCTAACAGGCTTCTCTTCATGGGTGCCAGTCAGCCCTGTGTGGGGAGCAGGTTTCCATCCGACGTTGGTACTAGGACCATCGTCCAGTTGAGACGTGCACGCGATCTTGCGCACGCTCAGCCCGTGACCACTGCTATCGATCGCACCGACACGCGCTCGCTGACTCAACGAGCCCCCCGCCTGCAGGTGCCGCCCGCCAGGGCGCACCCGGGCGTCGTACTCGCCCTGATCTCCCTCGGCGCCGCCATTGTGCTGTCCCTGTGGTGGTTCAACGCGGATACCAAGCCCAACCTCGGCGACTGGCTGACCGAGATGGGCCGGATCACCGGACTTCTCGCCGGCTATGCAGTTGTTGTGCTGCTGGCTCTGATGGCACGGATTCCGGCTCTGGAGCGTGGGATCGGCTCCGATCGTCTGGCCCGGTGGCATGGACTTGGGGGCCGGTACACGGTGACCCTCATCGTTGCGCACGGCTTGTTCATCGTCTGGGGCTACGCCGTCACCGCCAACACCGGAGTGCTCGAGCAGGGCAAGACGCTGGTGCTGACCTATCCGAACGTGCTGATGGCGACGGTCGCCGGACTGCTGTTCGTAATGATCGGCGCTACCTCCGCTCGGGCGGCGCGCAAGAAGATGCGGTACGAGACCTGGCACTTCATTCACTTCTACACCTACCTGGCGATCGCCCTGGCGTTCAGTCACCAATTCTCGACCGGCAAGGAATTCGTGGATAACCCGATGGCCAGGATCGCCTGGTCCACGATGTACGTCGTCGTCGGGCTGCTGCTGATCTGGTACCGATTCCTGGCACCGTTCCGGTTGGCGTTCCGGCACCAGTTGCGGGTCACCGATGTTGTCTGCGAGTCCGACGACATCGTGTCGATCTATATGACCGGAGTCCAACTGAACCGGCTGCACGCTGAGCCGGGCCAGTTCTTCCGGTGGCGGGTGATGAGCAAGGGCATGTGGTTCTCGGCGAACCCGTACTCGCTTTCGGCCCCCGTCCACATGGACCTGATCCGGATCACCGTGCGGCTCAGCGGGGATCACTCGCGGGCGATGGCGGCGGTCAAGCCGGGCACCTGGGTGTTCCCGGAGGGCCCGTACGGTGCCTTCACCTCTGGCCGGCAGAAGCAGCGCAAGGTGTTGCTGCTCGGGGGTGGCGTAGGCGTCACTCCGCTTCGGACCCTGTTCGAGACGCTGCCGGTCGCGCCGGGGGACCTGACGATGGTGTATCGGGCAAGCCGTGCGGAGGACATCATCTTCCGCGACGAGTTCGAGGTGCTTGCCCACGAAGCCGGGCATTCCTTGCACTTCCTGATCGGCACTCGGGGGGAACTCGGGTATGACCCGCTGGCGCCGCAGAGGTTGACCGAGCTCGTCCCGGATCTGACGCTGCACGACGTCTACGTCTGTGGTCCGGACGGAATGGTCGCTGCCGCGCTGCAGTCCCTGCGCGATGCCGGTGTCCCGGAGCGGCGCATCCACCTCGAATCGTTCGAGTTCTAGGGGGCCGGTCGACCATGAAGCGAGCTCTCTTCGCGATCGTGACCACGATCGTCGGTCTGATCCTGTTGCTGCAGTACAAGACTCCTGCCCCGCCGGCGTTGGCCCTGCCGGTCACCGGGTCCTCGCCGGCGGGTGCAGGTAGCACACCGGCGGCCGGAGCGCCCCCGGAAGCCGGAGGAGCCGGTCCGGCGCCGGAAGCGGTGCGGACCCTGGTCGGACAGACCATCGACACCGAACAGGGGCCGGTGCAGGTCCAGGTGACGATCACCGGAACGGCAGCGACCGGGACCGCGATCAGCGACGTGACCGTGTTGCAGTATCCGAACGGCGGGGGGCGGGACACCGAGATCAATTCCGCGGCTTTGCCGCAGCTGGTCCAGCAGGCACTGGCCGTCCAGAGCGCCGACATCCAGATGGTCTCCGGAGCGACCTACACCTCGACCGGGTTCATCCAGTCCCTGCAGAGCGCCCTCGACCAAGCATGACGACCAAACACTGCGAGCACGTCATGGGCACGGTGTTCTCCATCCACGTGAGGGACCATCCGGGAGCAGCCACGGCCACCGCCGTGGCTGAGGGAGATCCCGCCAGCGACTGGAGTGCAGCCATCGGCGATGTAGTCGCGGATCTGCACTGGGTGGACGAAACATTCTCGCCCTATCGAACTGACAGTCAGATCAGCCGCCTGGGACGCGCTGATGTGAGGTTGCGCGACTGCGACCCGGCGGTGGCCGAGGTGCTGGCACTGTGCGCCGAGGTGCAGGAGATCTCCGACGGCTACTTCGCCGCCAGTATCGGAGGGGCCCTGGACCCGTCCGGGCTGGTGAAGGGTTGGGCAATCGACCGCGCCAGCGCCCTCCTGAGTGCGGCGGGTTCGAGATCCCACGCTGTCAACGGCGGCGGGGACATCCAGTTGGTGGGTGGCCTAGCCTGCGAAGGGCCCTGGCGGGTGGGAATCGCTCACCCACTGGACAGAGCCGCGCTGGCCACCGTTGTCGCTGGGCGAGATCTAGCCGTTGCGACGTCGGGAAGCGCCGAGCGCGGCTGCCATATCGTCAACCCGCGTACCGGCCGTGCTCCCACGGAGTTGGCCAGCATCACCGTCATTGGCGCATCGATCACGCTGGTGGATGCCTATGCCACCGCGGCTTACGCGATGGGTCCGGCCGCGCGCGATTGGGTCGAGGAACTCGACGGTATCGAGGCGTTCGCCGTCACCTCGGACGGCAACTGCTGGGCAACCGCGGGGTTCTCGGGCGTCGTAGCACCATTGGACAACTGTGCAGCAGCTGGGGCGCTGGAAGACTCGGATGTGACGCACTCGCTGGGTGATCGCGATGGGAGGCCTGCCCGCAGATGACCACAAGACCGAGACCACCAGCAGGCGGGAGCGCCCATTCCGCGGACGGCTACCGCGACATTCGGTTGCCGGGTACGACCGGAGGTGGCTCGCCACCATCGGAACCGGCCGGGATCTCAGTCCGATACAACCGCGGGGCCGTGGCATCCAGCCCCGGTATGGTGCCCGGTCAAGCCCGGCGCAGGGCTGCCCTATTCGCCGCGATCACGTTGGTGGTCGTAGGACTGTTGATGCTGTGGCAGTTGCTATTCGCCAGCGGCGCCGGGGGGGACGTATGGCTCGGGCAACCGTGGGCGCCACCGGCCGATCAAACACAGGCCGCAGCAACCTCGAGTGAGGAGGACTGCGGCTCCCCTTCTGCGCCGTCGGCCGCTGTGACCTCGGAGCCGAGCGCAGGGCGGGACAACGAGTCCGATGACGACTCATCCGAAACCGACGACTCATCCGAAACCGACGGCTCATCCGACAGCGACGATCCTTCCGAGACTGATGACAGCTGTCCGAGCGGAAGCTCGGAGGTGCCCAGCTCGGAAGACGGGTCAGGCGACGGCCCCACTTCGGAGGACTCCGACAGCACGCAGACCGACGACTCCGGCGACGATGATTCTGGGGGCGACGATGACTCCGATGATGACTCCGGGGGCGATGATGACTCCGGGGGCGACGACGATGACTCCGGAAGTGACGGCCTCAGCGGTTAGCCAGGCCTCGGGGCGGTCACTTCGGCAGGTTCTGACTGGCCCAGAGCGCAGCCTGGACGCGATCGGTCACACCAAGGCTCTGGAAGACGCTGGTCAGGTGCGCCTTGACGGTCCGCTCGCTGATGCCCAGCCGGCGGGCGATCTGCTTGTTGGCCATCCCACTCCCGACCAGTCGCAGAACCTCGAGTTCTCGTGGAGTGAGATCCCCGGCTCTCGGGCTATGACGACGCTGCTCGATCAACACCCGGCCGGCACGGGGATCCAATGGAGCATCTCCGCGCGCCGCAGCCCGAACAGCGTCGATCAAGTCATCCGGGTCCGTGTGCTTGAGCAGATACCCCAGTGCTCCGGCATTGAGCGCGTCGAGAATCCGCGACTCCTCGCCGAAGGAGGTCAGCACCACAACCTTGGTCTCAGGTGCGATGAGGGCGATCTCCCGAGTCGCGGCGATGCCGTCCATCACCGGCATCGACAAGTCCATCAGCACAACATCGGGGCTGTGTTCGCGCACCAGGGACAGGGCCTGCTCGCCATCCGCGGCCATCCCCACGAGGTCGATGTCGTCAGCGGTCGAGAACAGTCGTTCCAGACCCTGACGCACGATGGCGTGGTCATCGACCACGAGGACTCGGATCATCGCTTTGTCAGCACCTCGAGCGCGAGCACAGTTCCCTTTCCGGCACTGCTGCGCAGCGACAACGAGGCGCCCATGCTCTCGGCGAGTCCGGCCAGGGACCGCAGGCCGAGGTGACCCGCTCGCTCTGGCAGTTCGTCGCCCTCGATTCCGCGCCCGTCGTCTGTGATTTCGAGCAGGATCGTCGTGCCGTTGGTGCTCAACGAAACGGCCACGCTGGTTGCCTCCGCGTGTGACACGACGTTGCGCAGGCCTTCTTGGGCTGCCCGGTAGAGCAACTGGGTCGTGTCGACATCGAGTTCGTTCACCGGCGCGCTGATCGTCAGCGAGGTTCGGATACCGCGTGGACCCAGCCGTACAAGCAGATCGGACAGTGCCGCCTCGAGACCCTCCTCGTACAGGTTCTGCGGATAGATCTCCACGATCAGCGAGCGCAGCTGTCGGACCGAGTCGCGTACCCGCTCGGCAGCTTCCCGAACTTCGGTTGCCTCCTTGCCGTCATGGGCGAGCCCACGTGCCATGCCTCCGAGGGAGAAGGCCACGCCGGCGAGATCTTGCACGACTCCATCGTGCAGGTCACTGGCGATTCGGCGGCGTTCCTGTTCGGTAGCTTCGATCGCGCGGCGCAACAACTGCTCGCGCTGAACCTGGGTGCGGCGTAGCCGCTGAGCCAGTGAGAGCGCAAGGGGCACCTGGAGGAGCTCCAGCAGGATCAACGCGCCGATGCTGTACGGGGCGAAGCGCAGCCACACATCGCGGCCGGCCGCCGACACGCCCTCATAGGTGAAATACGCCTCGAAAAGCAGCACAGCGCCACCGGTGGTGTTCACCGACTGGTAGACCTCCAGGAGCTCGGTGGCCGGCTCCTCGAAGCGGTTCTCGGGCTCGGACAGGTCGCTGATGTCCGCGGTCGGCTGCCCCGTCTCCAGAATCGCCAATTCGTCCGGAGACAACTCGAACTGCTCTCCGATGAGTCGGCCCTCGTCGGAGTACAGGATCGTGCCATCCGGACTCCAGATCTTGACCCGGATCAGCGATCCTCTAAGGACCTCCTCGCGGACGACGGCGTCGATTCGAGCGAGCACCGCTGGATCGCCGGTGAGCAGGCCGTCGTCGAGGATCGGCTCCACGGCAACCCCAGCCGTGAGCGAGGTGATTCGCATGGCGTCTTCGATGGCCGACCGCGTGCCCAGGGTACGACTCACCAGCGCCATGGCGACCGCTACGACGATGAGGGCCAGCAAGCCAGTGACGGCGTAACGAAGCACCAGTCGAGACACCGAGATGGGCTCATCGAAGATGGGCATGGCTGGCTGGGTGGCCGCCGTTGACTGGGCTCGGCGATCGCGCCCAAACGCCACATCGCCCATGGTCTGCTCTCAGTCTCTTATCGACGCTCGATTCGGGTGCGAGACAACCGACGTACGTGGTACGCCGCCGGGGACTCGAACCCCGAACCCGCTGATTAAGAGTCAGCTGCTCTGCCAATTGAGCTAGCGGCGCGAGCGTGTGTGCCCCCCGCACGCCGCGGGAGACACGATATCAGCGCAGCGCAGCCCCGAATCGGCGCGGCCGTCCCACGACGTCAGATCCGGCGGTTACCGTGGAGACTGCTGCGGTCCACTCGTGATCGGCAGAGGGGTGGACCAGGACAGTGAAGTCGGGCGGGCACGTGCTCACGGCGCTGCGCCGAGGCCTGGCGCTGGGACTGGCTGCCGCCCTCGTCGGCTGCACGGGCGGTGGAGTCCTGGGCGACGATCCGGCAGCCGAGAGCAGCGCTCCTCGTGCGGCAAGCCTGCAGGTGCTCCCCGCCGACGGTCAGATCGACATCTCGCCCGACAGTGCGATCCTGATCTCGCTGGCCTACGGGGAGCTCGATGGGGTCACCGTCGCGAACGCCAGTGGCAGTGCAGTCGAAGGGGCGATGGCCTCGACCGAGGATGCGGCCACCCCGCTGTGGAAGCCGACTGCTCCGCTGCTCTACGGGCAGAGTTACACCATCACGGCGGAGGCGACCGGAGAGGATGGCGAACAGGTCAGCTCGACGTCGACCTTCACCACAGCGACACCCACTGTGCAGGTGTTTCCCGCGATCGGGCCTCTCGACGGCACCACAGTGGGAGTCGGCATGCCCATCCGCGTCTTCTTCGACCAGCCCGTCGCCGACAAGGCTGCCGCCGAGCGCAATCTCCTCGTGACGACTTCGGTCGCCGTCGTCGGAGGCTGGAACTGGTTCTCCGACACCGAAGTCCACTGGCGACCGCAGGTCTACTGGCCGGCAAACACCGAAGTCCGACTCGACGCGAACATGTACGGAGTCAACCTCGGCAACGGTGCGTGGGGCAAAGTGGACCGCACCGTGTCCTTTACTGTCGGTGCAGCGCACATCTCTGTGGCTGACGCCGCGACGCACACCATGCTGGTCTACGCCGACGGGGCCCTCGTCCAGAACTACCCGGTCAGCATGGGCAGTCCCGAGAACCCGACACGCAGTGGTGCTCACGTCGTCATCGACCAGGAACGCAGCATGATCATGGACTCCACGACCTACGGCCTGGCCCTGGATGCCGGCGGCTATCAGACCGCAGTGGAATACGCGACCCGGATTTCCAACAACGGAGAGTTCGTCCACTCGGCTCCCTGGTCTGTGGGCCAACAGGGCAACAGCAATGTGTCGCACGGCTGCATCAACCTGTCACCGGAACGCGCGGCCTGGTTCTTCGAGTTCTCCCAGATCGGCGATGTGGTCGAAGTGATCAACGCCGGACCCATGCTCAGCTCCGTGGACGGCGACATCTTCGACTGGGCCATCCCGTGGGAGACCTGGTTGCAGGGCAGCGCCCTGAACTAGCGGCCCATGGATAAGGGCCGGTTGTGCACGTGCGGACAAGCAGTGGGGTGAGTGACGGGACTTGAACCCGCGGCCACCTGGACCACAACCAGGTGCTCTACCAGCTGAGCTACACCCACCATGGCTCTCCGGTTGGCCGGAGAGCGCTGCAGACGATACCCGAGTGAGTCCCCCGGTTCGCGGGGTTCTAGCGAGGGGAGCCGTTGGCGGCGGAAGCACCGTCGGATGAGATCCAGCCGCCAGCCGCGAGCCACCCCTGGCAAAGCCGTGTCCACTGACCGGCACCAGGCTCGCCGAACGCCAGGCCAAGCCCGTGTCGGCGACCATGCGGGAAGACGTGCAGCTCGAAGGGCACCTGAGATTTTGCCAGCGCATCGGCATAGCGAAGTGAGTGGGATACGTGTACTGAAGGGTCATCGGCGGTGTGCCACAGGAATGTCGGCGGCGTCTTGGACGTCACCTGGGCCTCCATGGACTGCCTGCGCCGCCCCGCAGGATCAGAGTCGGGACCCAGCAGGTTCTGGACCGAACCGTGGTGAGCGTTGCGCCCGAAGGAGATGACCGGATAACCCAGGACGGCGAAGTCAGGGCGGGTCCCCGCATCCGGCGCATTACAGACTGCCGCCGCCAGATGCCCCCCGGCCGAGAATCCGAGCACGCCTACCCTCTCCGGGTCGACCGAGAAGGCGACGCCACCGGAGCGAGCCTGACGCATAGCCGACTGCGCATCCTCAAGGGCCGAGGGAAAGCGATGTGGAGCAACTCGATAGCGGAGAACCATGCAGTGCAAACCAATTCCGTTCAGCCAGGCAGCGACAGGCTCGGCCTCGTGGTCGGCATGTTTGCCATAACCACCTCCTGGCAGGACGAGAACCGCCGGGCGTGGTCTGTCATTCCCCGACGCCGGGTGCTCGGTGACCAGCGCGGGAGTCATGACTGGCACAAGTCGCCGAGCACGTGAGTGACGTACCTGCGCAGGACTGTCTCGAGGACCGCTTGAGGCGGAGCGTTCCAGACTGCGCGACTGAAGATTTCAACTTCGATGTCGCCCGAGTAACCCGTTGCATCGACCATGCATCGGATCGATGGAATGTCGATGTGCCCGTCACCCATCATTCCTCGCGCCAGGAGGGCATCGGGCGGGAGCGGCGTGATCCAATCCCCCACCTGGAAGCCACAGATTCGTGGACCTGCTCGGTCGAGTTGAGCAGGGAGGTCCGGATCCCACCAGATGTGGAAGGTGTCGACCACCACCCCGACGTCCTGGGCCGGGAACAGCTCGGCCACGTCCAAGGCCTGCTTGAGCGTCGAGAGCACCCCGCGGTCCGCGGCATAGATCGGATGCATGGGTTCGAGACCCAACCTCACTCCGGCGGCACGCGCGTACGGGGCGAGCGCTCCCAGACCGTCGACCATCCGGTGGCGAGCCCCCCGAAGGTCGCGGTCACCAGCCGGAAGGCCGCCGACCACCATGACCAGGCAGGCCGCCTCCAACTCGGCCGTCTCGTCGATGGCCCTGCGGTTGCTGTCCAGCGCGGCCTGGCGATCGGTCGCCGCCGCGGAGGTGAGAAACCCGCCCCGACACAGGGACGAGACCCGCAGGCCGGCGCTGCGAACCAGTCGGCTGGTCTCGGCTACCCCGAGTTCCTGCACCGGCTCCCGCCAAAGCCCGATCGATCGAAGTCCCGCCTCTGCACATACATGGACCAACTCCGGTAGGCGCCAGGTGTCTGTTGTCTTCTGATTGAGGGACAACCTGCGCAAGCAGACATCATCGGCGCGCGGAGTCTCGATGGTTGCCGGCTGTCCGGACGGGACATCGACGCTCATCGGCCGACACCGTGCACGGCAAGCAACAGATTCATCCGATACGCGGCCAGCTCGTGGTCTGGGAGCACGCCCGCACGATCGGCCAGCTCCTTGGCTTTGAGCAGGTGTGCCAGGCTGCGCCCGTTCTGCAGCCCGCCCACCATGGTGAATCCCGGCTGGTGTCCAGCGAGCCAGGCAAGAAACGCGATCCCGGTCTTGTAGTAGGGAGTCGGTGCGCAGAACAGGTGTCGGGCGAGTGGCACCGTCGGCTCTAACGTCTGCTTGTAGGTGGTGATGTCGCCGTCATCGAGAGCTCGCAGAGCGCGCGCGGCCACCGGCGCGATGGCGGCGAAGATGCCCAACAGCGCGTCGCTGTGCCGGTCCCCGTTGCCCAGGATGAGTTCCGGATAATGGAAGTCATCGCCGGTGTAGGTGCGCACGCCGACTGGCAGCGCTGCACGGACCCGGTCCTCCAACGCTGGATCCAGCACAGAGATCTTGACGCCGTCGACCTTGTCGGGATGTGCAGCGATGAGAGCAAGCACGGTCTGGCTGGCTTCGTCCAGATCCAGAGCGCCCCAGTAGCCGGCGAGAGCCGGATCGAACATCGGGCCCAGCCAATGCAGGATCACCGGTCCCCGGCACTGGGCAAGTAGCCGGCCATAGACCTTCAGGTAGTCGTCGGGTCCGGTCGCCGCAGCTGCCAGCTGACGGCTGGCCATGATGACCGGTTGGGCTCCGGTGCCCTCGACGAAGGCAAGCTGCTCCTCGTATGCGCTCTGGATGTCGGCGAGAGCGGCTCGGAGCGGTGGCATGTGGTCGGTCCCGGCCCCGGCAGCGATGCGGCCGCCGACGGCAACCGCTTCGTTCGCGCTTCGCTGGATGAGTTCCTTGGTTGCCGACCAATCCAGCCCCATGCCGCGTTGGGCGGTGTCCATGGCCTCGGCCACACCCAATCCGAGCCGCCAGATCTGGTGGCGCACGCCCAGCGTGCAGTTCCAGTCGATGTCGGCCGCTGCTCCAGGCACGTTCTCCGCCCAGGTCTTGGGCACGACGTGTAACGCGGCCAGGGCGATCCGCGACCGGATGATCGGGGCTGGGGTCCCGCCCCCGACCGGCCGCGCCGGCTCGGTCACGGCTGTATCGCGTCGAGCTCGATACGGCGTCCCTGCGCTGAGGACTGCAGCCCGGCACGCGCCAGCCGTACGCCGCGGGCACCGGCCTCGAGGTCGTAAGGATGCGCCGCACCCTCGACGACATGTCGGATGAACTGCTCCCACTGGGCCTTGAACGCGTTGTCCAGCACGCCGTTGTCCGGCACTGCTTGCCAGTCGTCCCGGAAGCGATGCGGCTCGCGGAGATCGGGATTCCACACCGGCTTTGGGGTGGCGACGCGGGGCTGGGCGCGACACTCGTGCAGTCCAGCTACCGCGCTTCCGTGAGTGCCGTCGATCTGGAACTCCACGAGCTCGTCTCGGTTGACTCGCACACACCACGACGAGTTCACGGTTGCGATGACGTCGCCGTCGAGTTCGAAGATTCCGTACGCGGCGTCATCCGCGGTGGCTTCGTAGGCAACCCCCGCCTCGTCGTAGCGGGTCGGAATATGGGTGACCGCCTTGGCAGTCACTGCCCGGACCGGACCTATCAGGTTCTCCAGGACATAGCTCCAGTGACAGAACATGTCCAGGGTGATGCCTCCACCGTCGGCCGTCCGGTAGTTCCAGCTGGGACGTTGCGCGGTCTGCCAGTCGCCTTCGAAGACCCAGTAGCCGAACTCGCCGCGCACGGAGAGGATGCGACCGAAGAACCCTGCGTCGACCAGGCGACGGAGCTTGCGGAAACCGGGCAGATACAACTTGTCGTGCACGACGCCGTTCTTGACCCCGGTCGTCTCGGCCGTCCGCGCCAGTTCTTCGGCGTCCTCGACGGTCTCTGCGCTGGGCTTCTCGGTATAGACATGGCGCCCGGCAGACATGGCTTTGAGCAGGGCACTCTGGCGGACCTTGGTGACCTGTGCGTCGAAGTAGACGCTGCAGGAGTCGTCGCTCAATGCCTCCGACAGGTCCGTGGTCCACCGCGGGACACCATGGCGAGTGGCGATCTCCTTGAGCTTTCCGGGGTCGCGTCCGACAAGGAGCGGCTCCACCTGCATGCGGGTCCCGTCGCGGAGCTCGACTCCGCCTTGCTCCCGAATGGCAAGGACCGACCGCACGAGGTGCTGGCGATAGCCCATCCGGCCGGTGACGCCGTTCATCACGATGCCCAAAGATGCTGCGTTCATCCGACCCCCTCGCTGAGGGAGCCTATGGTAAGCGCTTTCCTCAACCAATGCGCTGGCCTTGGTGAGAGAGCCGGTCTGCCACATCAGTTCCGAGGCGGCGTGCTCGCCCTGATCACGACGTGTCCCTTGACCCGCCGAATTCTCGGTTGATCCGGTGCCGGTTCGAGCACCATGGCCAGGGCCTGCTCGCCGATCCCGCGCAGCGGCATCCGCACAGTCGTGAGACCTGGCGCCACGTCGCGCAGCGTCAGAATGTCGTCGAAACCGGCAACGGCAATCTCGGCGGGGACCTGCCGGCCTTGGTCCCGAAGCGCGGCCAAGGCACCGACAGCCATCACGTCGTTGACCGCGAAAACGCAATCGGCGCTGGTGCCCGTCTGCAGGAAGGTGGTCATCGCGTCGTATCCACCGTCGCGCGTGAACTCGCCGGTCACGACGAGGTGGTCACCCAGCACCAATCCGGCCGTAGCCAGCCCACGTCGGAATCCCTCGGCCCGATCACGGGCCGTCAGAAACTCGGGAGGCCCAGCAAGGACAGCAAAGCGCCGATACCCGAGACTCACGAGCTCGATGGCCAACTGTTTTGCGCCGCTGCGATTCTCCATCGAAATCGTGTCGATGTCCAAGCGTGGTTGACCGATCAGGAGGGCTCGGCCGCCACCGCGCTCGAACAGCGCCAGTTCCTGCCCGAGGCGACCCTTTCGGGCCGCCCTGGCCCAGCGACTTCCCGCGAGAATCGCGGCCCGCGCACGTTGGGCACGGAAGGCGGCCAGGTACTCGATCTCACGGACTTGGGAACGTTCGGCACTCGCAAGGGTGACCAGCAGACCGTGACTCTCCGCCGCACTCATGACCCCGGCAGCAATGGTCGAGAAGTACGGATCTGCGATGTCGTGCACGATCAGGCCGACGATGTTTGCCCGACCGCGCGCCATGGCCTGTGCATGGGTGTTGACCGCATAGCTGAGGCGGGTGGCAGATTTGAGCACTCGTTCACTCAGGTCCTCGCGCACCCGCCGGGTGCTGCCGTTCAACACCCGGGATGCCGTGGCCAGCGATACCCCCGCGTGGCGTGCGACGTCCTGCAAAGTGGCGTGCGCGACCTGATCGTCTGCCAACTTGCCCCCTGAACAGATGGGCGGATAGCGCATTCCGACGCCCGCGAGGCTACCCTGCGTCACACCCGCTCACGTGACAGAAGGGCGACATGAAGATAGATGCGTACAGCCACATCCTGCCGCCTCGCTACTTCAAACGCATGCAGGACATCGTCGTCGACCCGGGATCGCTGACGCGGTGGCTGAACCTGTCTGCGCTGCACGACGTGGAGTTTCGGCTCGCGATGATGGAGGAGTTCGGGCCCGACTTCCAGCAGGTCCTCACCTTGTCCTCGCCGCCGATCGAGCTACTGGCAGGGCCTGAGGAGTCGCCGGAGCTGGCACGCCTTGCCAACGAGTCGATGGCCGAGCTGTGCGAGCAACATCCAGCCAGGTTCCCCATGTTTGTAGCGTCCCTGCCGATGAACAATGTGCAGGCCTGCCTGGCCGAGGCCGCGTATGCGATCGACGATCTCGGTGCCTGTGGGGTGCAGATGTTCACCAACATGAACGGGATCCCGCTGGACGACGACCGCTTCTCGGCGATCTTCCGGGACCTGGCACGCAGAGATCTCCCCATCTGGCTGCATCCCGCCCGAAGCCGAACCTCGGCTGACTATGAGTCGGAGGGCGCGTCGAAGTTCGAGATCTGGTGGGCGCTGGGTTGGCCGTACGAAACGAGCGCCGCGATGGCCCGGCTGGTCTTCTCCGGCGTCTTCGATGAGCACCCAGGCCTCAAGGTCGTCACCCATCATCTCGGTGGCACGATTCCCTACCTCGAGGGGCGGATCGGCCTGGGCTGGAGCGATCAGTTGGGCAGTCGCACGGCGGGCGAGGAAGGGGCGGAGCTTCGTTCCTCGGCGAAGAAGCCCCTCGACTACTTCCGGATGTTCTACGCAGATACAGCACTGTGCGGTTCCGACATCGGCACCCGCTGCGGTGTGGAGTTCTTTGGTGCCGATCACGTCCTGTTCGGCACTGACTGCCCCTTCGATCCCGAGGGAGGTCCCACCTACATCCGAGAGACGATTCGCGTGATCGACGCATTGGAGATCACGGCCCGCGAACGCGAGCTGATCTATTCGGGCAACCTGCGCAGGATCGTCTCGTCCGCCCATGACTGACTTCGTCGGTTCGGAGATCGCCAGCCAACCCGACTGTTGGCGTCGGGCCGCCCAGCTCACCGAAGACCTGGGGGTCCTGCCGGCAGCGGGAACGCGAGTCGCGGCCGTGGGGTGTGGCACCTCGTGGTTCATGGCGATGGCCTACGCCGGACTCCGGGAAGCGGCCGGTCAAGGCTGGACCGATGCCTTTGCGGCGTCGGAATTTCCCGGGCGGCGAGACTACGAAGCCGTCGTCGTGATCAGCCGATCCGGGACCACGACGGAGGTCGCCGATGTGCTCGGCGCGCTGGGGCCCGGCACGCGCAGGATCGCGATCGTCGGTGTCGCGGATTCCCCAGTAGCGCGGGCGGCCGACGATGTCATCGTACTGGACTTCGCCGACGAGCGTTCGGTCGTGCAGACCAGATTCGCGTCGACGAGCCTTGCTCTGCTCCGCGCCCACCTCGGCGAAGACATCGAGCCGATCGCGCAGCACGCCGAGCGAGCACTGCGGGTCGAGATCCCGCCCCCGGCGATCACGGCCGAACAGATCACCTTCCTGGGGATGAACTGGACGATCGGACTGGCACACGAAGCCGCGCTGAAGGTGCGCGAGGCTTCGCAGGGATGGGCCGAGGCCTATCCGGCCATGGACTACCGGCATGGACCGATCGCCATCGCCTGCAAAGGACGAGCGGTCTGGCCGCTGGGTGCTGCACCGGTCGGACTCGAGGCCAACGTCCTGGCAACGGGAGCGGACTGGATCGCCGGCTCAGGGCTCGATCCGCTGGCGGAGTTGATCCTGGCTCAGCGCGCTGCCGTCGCTCGGGCGCACCGGCTGGGGTTGGACCCCGACCACCCGCGAAACCTCACTCGTTCGGTCGTCCTGCGCTGATGGGCGGGCTCTGGTGACACTTGTCAACACCGCCGCACTGGTCCGCGTTGCGGTCGACCGGTCGTCAGCAGTCGCTGCGTTCAACGTCATCACGTTGGAACACGCTGAAGCGATCGTCACTGGGGCCGAAGCAGCCGGACGTGGAGTCATCCTGCAGATCAGCCAGAACGCCGTTCGCTTCCACAGCGGTCAGCTCCGTCCTATCGCGGCTGCCGCGCAGGCGCTTGCCGAGCTCGCCGACGTCGATGTCGCACTGCACCTGGATCACGTCACCGACATCCACCTGTTGCGGCAGGCCGCCGATGCCGGGTTCTCCTCGGTCATGTTCGACGCGGGCGACCTGGGCTACCAGGCAAATGTTGAGGCAACCAGAGCGGCTGCACGCGACGGTCATTCGGCGGGCCTCTGGGTGGAGGCCGAACTCGGTTATGTCGGCGGAAAGGCCGGCGCCCCGGCGGGGGCGCATGACGCCGGGGTCCGCACCGACCCGGTAGAGGCTGAGGAATATGTGACGGCCTGCGGCGTGGATGCCCTTGCGGTAGCGGTCGGCAGTTCGCACGCGATGACCACCAGATCCGCCCAGCTCGATCACGAGCTGATCCGGTCGATCGCCGCGAGGGTGCCGGTTCCCCTTGTCCTGCACGGCTCATCGGGCGTTCCGGACACTGAGCTGAGGGCCGCCACTTCGGCGGGGATACGGAAGATCAACATCGGCACCGCGCTGAACATCGCGTTCACCAGGGCTTTGCGAGAGCACCTGGCCGAGGACGCTCAACTGACTGACCCACGGACCTATCTCGCGAGCGCACGAAAGGCAATGTCGGGCACGGTCACAGCGCTTATCGGCGCCATCACTGACTGATCAGCCGTTGTCTGGCTCTCCTCGCAGGTCGCTCATGTGCACGACGTAACCCTCTTGTACGTAGCGGTCATGCAGAGTCTGTTGGATCTCGGCGGCCAACTCCGGTCGGCGACTGGCCAACACCGCGGTCACATTCTCGAACAGCGCGATGGTCGCCAGAACGGAGAAGGAGAGAACCGTGCCCTGGCCCGGCACGATGGCGACGTCGGTGGAATATCTGGTGATCGGACTTCCGGCAGAGGCGGTGAACGCGATCGTGTGACAGCCGGACTCCTGGGCCAGTCGCATGATGTCGACCCCGCCCTTGAACGGCAACCACAATGACAGGCCCAGGACGACGTCCTGGGCGCCGAGCCCGTACATGCTCAGCGCACCGTCGACCGGACCGCTGGGCAAGACCTCGGCCCGGATCCCGACGTGGTGAAGCATCCTGACGAACATGGTGCTCAGCGCGGCGGCCGCGCCTTCTCCGAAGACCATGACTCGGCGGGCGTTCTCCAGCGCCTCGCAGAGCCGGACGAGGTGGGCAGAGTCGACGCTGGAGAAGAGCGTCTCCAGGTCCGTGCTCTGCTGGTTGCGCTGCGTCGCGAGCGCCTCGTCCACGAGGCCGTCTGCCTGCGCGCGCTCCACTGGCTTGAGTCCAGCGTTCTTCAGGTATGCGTTGCGGACCGTTGCCTGAAGGGTGGGATAACCGCTGTAGCCGAGATCCTGGGCGAACCGCTGAACCTTGTCCGGCTCCACCGACAGCTTGCCTGCGACCTCGCGGACGCTGCCGAAGGCGATCAGTTCAGGTGCATCGAGCAACTGAGCCAGCTGTCCACGATCGAAGTCAGTGACGGTGGGGGAGCGCGATGGCTCGCGACGTACGAGCCCCTCGCCGACCATCTGGTTGATCGCCTCACGTAGCACCGTCCGACTGACATTCAGGGCCTCGGCGAGCCGACGTTCGGGGGGCAGTTTGTCCCCCGGCTCCAAACCTTCGGTGAGCAGATAGCGCTTCAACGCCACGGCTGAGCGCGCCGACAGGCTCTCACGTGCGGGCATGGCGATCGGAACGGCAGGGAGGTCGGCGTCTGCGCTGTCCTTCATCGTGCTCTCTCCCCTTTGCGGCGCTGCAACGTCGTGCGCCCGAGCGTGATAGTACGTGCGTTCGACCCGATCATCGCCAATGCCGTGCCATGGCACGGCGACCTCCGGCGATGAATGGACCAATGGTTGACCAAGTTGGACCACTTGCATACCATCGGGCCAGAATCGCCAGGATCCTACCGAGGATCGCCAGCGAGTGTGCCCTCGTGAGTGCCATGCAGCCTAAGGAGACCCGGTGACCAAACGTGAAATCAGCCGCCGACGGCTGCTCATCGGTGGGGGCGGAGCCGTGGTCGTCGCCGGGCTCGGCGCCTGGGGAATCACGTCGGGGTTGAGCGACGACTCCGAGGACGGCGGAGGCGGGGGTGGTGACGCCGACGCCCTCGAGGCGCCCATGCTCGCGGCGCTGGTGGCCGAGGGGAAGCTGCCGAAGCTCTCCGAACGGCTGCCGGCCAACCCCATGATCGTCGAGCCGGTGTCCGAAGTCGGCCAGTACGGGGGCTCGTGGCGCACGGTTGCCGTGGGTGTGGAGGACACCGGGTCCTGGATGCTGCAGACCATCTACTACGACAATGTCGTGGGTTGGGACCCAGCGTTCAAGGACAACGGCGCCATCAGCGATGTCAGGGGCAACCTCGCAGAGTCGTTCACCAGCAATGACGACGGCACGGAGTATGAATTCAAGCTCCGCGAAGGGATCAAGTGGTCAGACGGCGAACCGTTCACGGCCGATGACGTGGTCTTCGCGGTGAATGACATTCAGGTGGACCCGGACCTGACGCCCTCACCGAGTGCGCGCTTCAGGGGTGTGGACGGATCACCTGCCAGTGCGACCAAAGTTGACGACTACACCGTGAAGGTGACCTTCCCGACCTCGAACGGCCTGTTCCTACAGGGAATGTGTTCCGCAGGAGGCTTCGTCCTCGCCGCCCCCAAGCACTATCTCGAGCAGTTCCACGGAAGGTACGGCGCGGCCGGAACTGCGGCCGAGGTTTGGACCGAAAACTTCACCACGATGAACAACCCGTTCGGTAACCCCGACCGCCCCACAGTGACGGGATGGGTCGTCAAGACACCAATCAGTGGCGGGTCCCAAGCCGTCGTCGAGCGCAACCCGTACTACTGGAAGACAGACCCCGACGGCCGGCAACTCCCCTACCTCGACGAGGTCGTCTACTCCATCGTCTCCGACCCCGAAGTTGCCTTGGCACAGGCGATCAACGGCCAGGTCGACATCCATTCCCGCACCATAAACACGACGCGGAACAAGCCCGTCCTGGCCGAGAACCGCGAACGTGGCGAATACGACTTCTACGAGGTCAAGACCGGGCAGATGAACAACAACCTCATCATGTTCAACCTGACCAGCAGCGACCCGGTCAAGCGCGAGATCTTCAACAACCGCGACTTCCGGGTCGGGCTGTCCCACGCCATCGACCGTCAGGAAATCATTGACACCGTCTATGCCGGTCAGGGAGAGCCCTGGCAGACCGCACCTAGGCCGGATTCCCCCTGGTACGACGAAGAGATGGCCAAGCAGTACACAGAGTTCGACGTCGACCAGGCGAACCAGTCCTTGGACGACGCCGGCTACGCCCTGCAGGGTGACCGTCGGGTGGGACCGAATGGGGCACCGATCGAGTTCGTCGTGCTCATATCCACCACGGACCCGTCATCGATCCAGGCATTCGAGTTCATTTCGCGGTCCTGGGCAGAGGTGGGCATCACCGCCCAGGTCCAGACCGTGGACGAGACGTTGTTCTTCGAGCGGGTCACGGCCGGGGCCCACGACGTGGCCGTCACCAGGGGGGAAGGCGGGGACAACCCAATTCTCTATCCCTACCGATACGTCCCGACCCAGGCTCGGGGGTCGAATTTCGCCCCGGCTTGGGCGAAATGGTTCGAATCCAAGGGCGCCTCCGGCGAGGAGCCG
>Ga0190275_10000652_pt1 | contig 28477 bp, 32 predicted proteins | sample Popmic550T_FD_133745 | JGI IMG/M metagenome (GOLD analysis project Ga0190275, IMG submission 133745) | Populus adjacent soil microbial communities from riparian zone of Yellowstone River, Montana, USA - 550 T | ecosystem: Environmental > Terrestrial > Soil > Riparian zone > Trees stand | place...
ATCCGCCCGGGTCCTCCATGACGCCGTCGAGCGAGACGAACTCGGTTACGACGATCCTTCCCATCTCGATCCTCCTTCGCGTTGGCGCTTTCAGGAGCCGCCGGACGACTTCAACACTCGCGTGGACGAGGTCTGGCGCAGCGTAGACGCCGCCGCCTGAGAATCAAGCGCGGCCGCGGTCCTCGAGCTCGCGGCGGCGCTCGATCAGGTCTGCGAACGGCGTGACCTGGAGGCGCCGCCGGGACTGATTCACCCGGGCGGCCGGCGGGCCGGCCTGCTCGCGCATTGGTTCAGTCGCCACGTCGTCGGCCAGCGTCAGCGCAAGCACACCGGCTGGCTCGACGCAAACAGCCAGGGCCGCCCGGTGTACGCGCCGCACACCGAGACCGGATACAGGCTCCCGCCGTGGCGATTCGCCTACAACGCGGGGGCCGGCTTCGCGACCCGCCGCGGGCTGCGGGAGGCCCGGCGGGCAGGGTTCGTCGGGCCTTGATCCGGACGAGCGGGTGTCCTACCTTTCTGTCGATGGAGCACACGGGCCCCGGCCCCGATAGAGAAGACTTTGGCGAGGCCGGCCTCGGCGATGCGCGGTCGTCGAACCCGCCGGACGACCCCGAGATGATCGAGCTCGACGCGGATCCCCTCGACACCGACGTCGAGGACGCAGACCTCTTCCTCGGTCTCGACGACGAGGAAGAGGACGAGGAAGACCTCTCCACGCCGTAACCGGAGACGTGTGGTCGCGGCGATGAGCGACCTCTCTCTCACAGGTGGCTGCCTGTGCGGCGGCATCCGCTTCGAGTTGACGGAGCCGGCGCGTGACGCCGGCTACTGCCACTGCACGCGCTGCCAGAAGCGCACGGGAGGTGCCGCGTCCGCACAGGCCCGCATCGATGGGCGCACCTTCCGGTTGCTCCAGGGCGATGCGCTCGTGCGGGCATGGCGCCATGCGGACGGTGGCTTCGAGAAGTGCTTCTGCGGCGAGTGCGGAGCGCACCTCTTCAGCCGCAACCCGGACGACCCCACCCAGATGAGCGTGCGCATGAGCGCCTTCGACGGTGACCCGGGAGTACGGCCGAGCTGGCGCGCATTCGTCGCATACGCCGTGGATTGGGAGCCGATCCCCGACGACGGCCTCGAACGCTACGGCGAAGCGAAGCCGCGCTAGGCGCCGACAGGCGACCTGATCGACCAGATCGTGAACGCCAGCACCGCGAGGCCGGCGAGCGCATCGGTGAAGATCGTGGCGAACCAGAACGGGGCGATGTCCGGCGAGCCGTCCAGGAAGTGGCCCAGCGTCGTGAGGCCAAAGAAGGAGTAGGCCAGCAGGAGCGGGTACGCCTCGCGGTAGCGGTGCTGGCTGTACAGCCGGTAGGCGTACAGGGCGAGGCCGGTGAACAGGGGCCAGAAGAGCAGGATCGCGACCTGGACCACCGCGCCGCTGACCAGATCGTCGGGATACTGGTCGATCGCGACGAAGTTGTGGGTGAAGTGCAGGCCCGTCGAGGCGATGCCGAACCCGAGGATCCAGCGCAGCGCCGTCAGCCGGCGCTCGTGTTCGCTGACCCAGCCTGTTCCCGGAACTCCCTGCGAGTGGGCGGACATGATCAGCCCCTCCTTCGTTCTAGATAGATCGCTCTAGCGTTAGAGTACCCTACGGGTGGGTCTCGGCAAACCCTGAGAGCGAGGAGCAACTGTGGCAGCGGGCACCAAAGACCGGATCATGGAGACGACCGCCCAGCTGTTTCAGCGCTACGGATACACCGGCACCGGGCTGAAGCAGATCGTGGCGCAGGCGAACGCGCCGTTCGGCTCGATCTACCATCACTTTCCGAACGGCAAGGCGCAGCTGGGCGAGGAGGTCATCCGCCGCTCGGGGGAGATGTACAAGGAGCTGTTCGAGGCGATCTTCGACGGCGCCCCCGACGTGGCGACCGCAACCAGCGACTTCTTCCTCGGCGCCGCGGAGACGTTGCGCCAGACCGACTACGCCGATGCCTGCCCGATCGAGACCGTCGCGCTCGAGGTCGCAAGCACGAACGAGCCTCTGCGCAAGGCGACGGCCACCGTATTCGAGAGCTGGATCGCCGCCGGCACGGAGCGCCTGAGCGCGGCCGGCATCCCCGAGTCAGAGGCGCGCCGCGTGACGATCGTCTTACTTGCCGCGCTCGAGGGCGCGTTCGTCCTGTGCCGCGCGACGAAGACGACCGAGGCGCTCGAGGCGGCTGGCGAGCAGATGACCGCCGTCGTGCGCGAGGCCCTGGAGTGACAGTCGACCCTGCCGACGAGCAGCTTCTGAGCCGCGCGTACGAGGCGTTCAACGCGCGCGACATCGAGGCCGCGATCGCGCTGATGCACCCCGATGTCGACTGGCCCAACGCGATGGAAGGCACACGTGTGCACGGCCATGACGGCGTGCGCGACTACTGGACGCGCCAGTTCACGACAATCCAGTCGCGCGTCGAGCCTCAAGGTTTCACGGCGGACCCGGGCGGCGGCGTGGTGGTCGACGTCCACCAGGTCGTGCGCGACACCGCCGGCGTGCTCCTCGCCGACACGATGGTCCAGCACGTCTACACGATCAGGGACGGCCTGGTCACGCGCATGGACGTCAGGGACTGACGGCCGCCGCGTAGCGCTCCTGGTACTCCTTCCAGCGGCCCACGTGGTCCGGCAGTGCAACCGTGGTGGCGAACACGAGGTGGCAGCCACTCCCCTCTTCGCGCAGCTCCCAGATCGATCTCCGCCTCGGCCAGCCAGCCGATCAGCTCGGGCGGGGCTCGGCACGCAGCTGGTACCAGCGCCGCTGCGCGTCACGCCGCACGCTGACGAGTCCCGCCTCCCGCAGCACGCGCAGATGCTTCGAGACCCCGGGCTGACCGAGGCCGCCGGACACGGATCGACGCATTTCATCCCCCGTAGGAGGAAGAGTCGTCGGCCGAGCCTGATTGGTCGGGTTCGGGACGGCTGCTGCCGGACTTCACCAGGTCGATGTCGAATATCAACGCGGCGTTCGGCGGGATGTCGGGCGGGAAGCCCTGCGCACCGTAGGCGAGATCGGATGGGATGATCAGCTTGCGCCGCCCGCCCTCCTTCATGCCGGCCACCCCCTGGTCCCACCCCGGGATCACCTGTCCGGCACCGAGAGGGAATTGGAACGTCTGACCCTTCCCACCCTTCCACGAGGCGTCGAACTCCTTGGCGTTCTTGAACAGCACGCCGACGTACTTCACGGACACCGTGTCTCCGCTCTTGGCCCGCTTGCCCTTGCCGACGATCAGATCCTGGACGACGAGCTCGGTGGGCGGCTCGCCCTTCCCCTTCGGGACCTTCGGCTTTCGATCGAGGTCGGCCTCACCCGTCGCCGGCTTCACCTTCCGCGCCCTTGGCGCGGCGGGCTCATCAGGGGTCGGGGTCGTCGTGGGCTGAGTCGCCTGAGTCTCGGTCGCGGCGGTGTCCGTGTTCGCGGAACCCCCGTCGTCGTCACCACAGCCGGCGCCCAGCAACGCGGCCGTGGAAACGGCCAGCACGGCAAGCACGCGATGTCCCACGAAGCTCATCGGCGCGACATCATGACGATCACGGCCGGACGATGCGCCGCCGGTATGCCTGGACGAATGACCGAGTAGCGCGATCCGCATATCGCGCCTAGCTTGGCTACAAGGCGCGCGCGAGCACTCCCCCGCTCGTGACCCATCCGGGTCTCCCCTCCCACACAGAGTCGCGCCACTTTGGACGAGGGGCCCACCCCGGCCCCTCGTCCGCCTCCCTTTTCGGGCCACCCGCCTACTTCAGTAGGCGCGAGAGGCGACGGTCCTTGTAGACGCGACCACCCGTCTGCTCCTCCGGGCAGTAACACATCACGTAGTCCTTGTAGTGAACGGCCTCGATGATCGTGCCGCAGCGAGGGCATGGCTCGCCGGCTCGCCGGTGGACCTGGAGCGGCATCGGGAGCTTGTCGGGTACCGTGTCGCCGATCACCTGCTCGTAGTGCTCGAGCGCCCCGCCCAGCCGTTCGTCGCACGCGGCCCGCAACCGCTCGACCTCGTCCTCGGTGAGGTCCGCTCCCTTCGCGAACGGGCTCAGCCGCGCCGTCCACAGGATCTCGTCGACCCATGAACGCCCGATTCCGGAGATCACGCGCTGGTCACGCAGCAGCGGATGCAGGTGCCGCGGCTGGCGCAGCGGCTCGGCCAGCTGCTCGGCCGGGGGCGCCGGCCAGGCCTCCGGGCCGAGCTTCGCGACCGCTTCGTCGCGCTCCACGTCACCGGGGCTCAGCAGCTTGGCCCAAGCCCGCTGGCGCGTGCCGAACTCCCGCAACCGCAGCTCGCGCCCGTCGTCGATGCGGATCAGCAGGCGCGAAGCCTTGTCTCGCAACGACGCGCGCTTGTCGAACACCTGTAGACGCCCCGCCGACATCAGGTGCACGAGCAGCGCCACGTCGCCGAACTCGACCACCGGCATCTTGCCGATGCGACGCACGCCGGTGATCGTGGCGCCCGCAAGCGCGGACAGCGGCGGGTCGTAGGTCTTCATCGTGACCATGCCGGGAGCGAGCGCCGATTCCACTGCTGCACCGGTGAGCACGCTGTGGAGGCGACGCGTTGTGATCTCGACTTCTGGCAGTTCGGGCATCGCGGCGAATGTAGCGCGCCGCCTTGGCCGATCCGTATCGCCCGTTTCGCGACCGCCCACGGCGGGAACGCTTCTTCCCGGGAGATCGGTCCCGGAAGCAGAGGAGAGGAGAACATGGACACTGCATTGGTAATCGTGCTGATCGTGGCCGCACTGGTGGTTCTGGCGGTCGTATTCATGGCGTCGCAGCGTCGCAGCGTGCGCAAGCGCGAGCAGGCTCGCGTGGAGGCGGACGAGCACCGCACCGACGCCCGGCTGCACCAGACCCGTGCCGAACGCGAGAGCGCAGCGGCCGACGAGCAGGCGGCGCGTGCACGCCGTGAAGCCGCGGAGGCAGAGGAGCGCTCCCACCGCGCGCGGGCCGAGGGCGAGCGCGCGCAGGAGTCGCACGAGCGTGCGCAGGAGGTCGACCCCGACGTCGACACCACGTCGAATGGGGACATCGCAGACCAGCGCGCGCCGGACACCGAGACGCGCGCCTAACCGATCAGGATGCGAGCGCGGCCGAACCGGTCGCGCTCGCGGCCACCTCCGAGCCCCGGGGAGGCCTCAATCCTCGACGAGGGGCACGAACCGGACCGGCTCGTGCCATGTGCGGACAACCTGATCGGGTGTCCTGCGTACCAGCATCAAGCGCTGGTCGGGCCCGTCCACCGGGGCGACCAGGCGACCCCCCTCGGCGAGCTGCTCCTCCAGTGCCGCCGGCGGCTCCCCGCGAGCGGCCGCCGCGACGTTGATCGCGTCATACGGCGCAGCCGCCGGATAGCCGCGTGATCCGTCCCCGGTGAGCAGATGCACGTTATGCACACAGGCTGCCTCCAGGGCCTGCGCGGCCCGGTGGCTGAGCTGCGGCTCGCGTTCGATGCTCCACACCTCGGCGGCGAGGTGGGCGAGCACGGCAGCGTGATATCCGGAGCCGGTGCCGACGTCCAGCACTCGTTCGTCTCCCTGCAGCTCGAGCAACTCGCACATCCGCGCGACCACCACCGGCTGCGAGATCGTCTGCCCGGCCCCGATCGGCAGAGCAGTGTTCTCCCATGCCGAGGCCATCAGGCGGCGGGGCACGAACAGGCCCCGGGGCACCGTGGCGATCGCCGCCAGGACCCGCTCGTCCCGAATGTGCGGGCGCAGTTGCTCGACTAGCCGATCTGCCCTGGGTGTCGCGCGCGCCATGTGAGAGAGCCTACGCCTACACCCGTGCCCCCAGGGTCCTCGCGCGCTGCCCTTTCGTGGCTGCCCTCGGTGAACTCCTCGACGATCTTGGCACAGAAAGCCGGCAGGTCGTCGGGCCGACCAGGAACGCGATCTTCTTGTTCTGGAGGTCCGCCATGTCAGCCGACCCTCCTTCCTCATTGGCTTTCGCGTGCGATGTCGGGTACGCACGGGCCGCGGACGGAAACATCGGGGTTTTGCCAGGTGCGATGCCGTGTCCGGAGGCGTGATCCAGTCCGAGAAGGTATACGTAAGCAGTCCCCGAGGCCGCCTGTAGCGGCAATCGGACGACGGGAGGGTCGGGCGTGAACTTCGAGTTCCTATTTCATCCGGTGGAGCAGGTCGACCTGTGGCTCGAGGGCCTGTTCAGCGGCGCGCCGATCCTGGCCGCGCTCGGCATCGCGCTGGTGCTGGGACTGCGGCACGCGTCGGATCCCGACCACCTCGTGGCGGTCACGTCGCTGGTGGCGGCCGACGGCGGGGACACCCGCGCGGCGACGCGGCTCGGCGCCTGGTGGGGCGTCGGTCACGGCATCACCCTGCTGGTGATCGGCCTCCCCCTGATCTTCTTCAAATCGCAGCTGCCGGCGTGGCTCGAGTCCGGCGCGGAGAAGGCGGTCGGCGTGGTGATCCTCCTGCTGGCCGCGAGGGTGATCTACAAGTGGCTGAAGGGCGACTATCGCGCGGCCGCCCACGCCCACGAGGAGCACGCCCGTGCCCGGCACCTGCGCCGCGGCCCAGGCGGCCATGCCCACCGCCACGTGCGCACGCCGCGCCAGGCCTTCGGCATCGGCATGCTCCACGGCCTGGCCGGAACCGGCGCCGTGGTGCTGTTGCTGATCGCGGCGCTCCCCACGCAACTCGAGGCGGCCGCCGCGCTGGCCGTGTTCGCGCCCATGTCGGTGGCGTCGATGGCGCTGCTGACGGGAGTGTTCGCGTGGGTGCTGACGCGCCCGATCGTCGAGCCGGTCTACCGGACGGTGCTGATACCGGCGCTGGGCGTGTTCGCGTTGATGTTCGGCGCGTGGTACACCGGCATCACCTAGTTGCCGCGGTTCAGGCGGCGCCAGATCGGCACCGCGTACCAAAGCGTCGCGAACGCGAGCAACGCGACGGCTGTCGCGACCCCCGTGGCGGTGGAGCCGTACAGCACGTCGGTGATCAGGAACACCACGCCGGACATGGCGAGCGCCAGCAGCGCGAGGCCCACGATGGTCAGCTTGTTCGCGAGGAACACGATGTAGGCCTTGTCCTGCTGGCGGAAATTGATCCGATGGTGTGCGGAGGGCGCGATCAGCAGAACGGTTGAGGCCGTAGTGAGCAGCAGCGTCGCGTAGTAGACCTTCTCCTGTGTGGAGGTGAGCGTCGTGAAGCGCTGCGTGAACGGGACGGTCAGGAGGAACGCGAACAGCACCTGCACACCGGGCAGCGCGACGCGGAGCTCGTTCAGCAGCTCGATCAGGTTTCGATCGAGTCGTTCCTTCTCGGTCTCTTCCCCACGCCCGTCGGCCATGCGCCGCAGGCTAGTGCACAGCCGCGCCGGCCCGCTTCACTCCGCTCAGCTCGAACAGCCAGAAGTCGCGCTCCATCACCGGCACGGACACGTTGAAGACCGGCACCTCTCCCACCCGTCCCTCGAACCGCCCCGCGTGCGCATGGCCGTGCACGACGAGGTCCGGCGCGTGCTCTGCGATCGGCGCGGCCATCCGGTCCGTGCCGAGGAAGGTCCAGATGCCGGGAGGCTCTCCCTCGAGCGTCGCCTCCGTGGGCGAGTAGTGCAGCACCAGGATCCGCACCGGACACATCTCGACGGCACGCAGCCCCGTTTCGATCGCGGCTGCCTCCGCTGCGCCCTCGGCGTATACCTGGCGCAGCAGCGGCTCGCCGAAGTCCGGCAGGTAGGAGCCGGGAAACCCGCCCACGAAGCCCTTCGTACCGACGATCCCGACCTCGACGTCACGGACTTTCCGGACCGTCGAGGAGCGGTCGAGCACGGTCACGCCGGCGCTCTGGAGCACATTCACGATCTCCTCGCTGCGACCGGCGTGCCAGTCGTGATTGCCGAGCACCGCGATCACCGGGGCGTCCACGCGGCGACTGGCGGCGGCCAGGATCTCGGCCTCCTCGGGCGTGCCGTGCGACGTCAGGTCGCCGGCCAGCAGGACGAGGTCCGCTTTGCCGTCGAGCGCGGCGAATGCGGCTTCCACCTCGTCGCGGCGAGAATCGCGGCAATGCACGTCGCCTGCTGCGGCGACCCGCAGCGTCACGGGCGGAAACGACAGCGACCGGCCGTCGGTGGCTGGGGGGTGGATCGTCATCTCAACACGTCCTTTTCTACCCTCGGGCGAGACGTTGGAAAAGCGGCCGGCGTGGGTACGCAGCCTTTATGTCCAAGGGTGACGTTGGATTTGGTGACATCGAGCGCACGTTGAGGCGAGCCGCGGCTGCGCTGAAGGAAGCAGACGTGCCCTTCATGCTCGGCGGCAGCCTCGCCGTTTTTGCCCGCGGGGGCCCCGAGTCGTGCAGCGACCTGGATCTGATCGTCAAAGCTGACGACGCTCAGCGGGCGCTCGACGTGCTGCTCGGCATCGGCATGCTCCGGGAGGACCCCCCCGAGGACTGGCTGTTGAAGGCCTGGGACGGCGAGGTGCTGGTCGACCTGATCTTCGCACCGGTCGGGCTGCGCGTCGACGATCAGCTGTTCGGAACCGCGGACCACATGAGCGTGTTCTCGATCAACATGGCAGTGATGCGACTGGAAGACGTCTTGGCGACCAAGCTGATGTCCATGAACGACCACTACATCGACTACGCGGGCCTGCTCAAGCTCGTGCGCGCGGTGCGGGAGCAGGTCAATTGGGACGAGGTCCGCGATCGCACGCGTAGCTCGCCGTATGCGCGCGCCTTCTTCGCGCTGCTGGACGAACTCGACGTGGTCCCCGGCAAGCCGCTCGTCCCCGTAGCGGAGGCCGGTCGCCCCACCGTCAGGGTCGTCCCAGGATAGGGAGGATCCCCCGTCTACGGTCGCTCGACGAGCGGGGATTCGCGCGGCTCGGAGATCAGGTCGATCACCGCCTGCTCGATGCGCCGGCGCTTGCGCTCCTTGGCGAACGGGTCCTCGCCCGGTTGGAGGTCCACCGCGATCGTCCATCCGGACTGAAAGCGGTCCAGCACGCGCGGATCGATGTAGGACGCACGAGACACGGCCGGCGTGCGATCACGGTCCCGTTCCAGGTCCTGAAGTCCTTGGCCGTGAAGTCGTCTCCCGTCGTCGCCTTCAGGTAGCCATTGATGTCGGCGGAGGTGACGTCGACCCACCGGCCCCTCGTTTGGAAGGCCAGCAGCTCGGGACTGCCCCCGCGGCGCCGCTTCAGCGCGCGCATGACGGGCACCACGCCTGGCTCTTCGAGCGTCTGGTCACGCTGCTGCCCGCTCTTCGCCGGAAAGTTGAAGCTCATCCGGGTTCCGTTCAGCGTGACGTGATCCTTGCGCAGGGTGGCGAGGCCGTAGCTCTCGTTCTGGTCCGCGTAGTCCTCCGAGCCGATGCGAAACAGCCCGCGGTCGAGCAGCCGCACGGCAGCCGCGAGCACACGGTCACGGCCCACCCCGTCTGCCGCCAGGTCCCGCCGCACGTCCCGCCGCAGCTTCGGCAGCGCCTCGGCGAACGCGAGCATCTGGTCGAACTTCTGCTGATCGCGCCGGGTGCGCCAATCGGCGTGGTAGAGGTACTGCTTGCGGCCCGCCGCATCGACGCCTGTTGCCTGCAGGTGACCCCGCGGGTGCAGGCAGATCCAGACGTCCTTCCAGGCGGGCGGGATCGCCAGCTCGCAGATGCGGCCCAGCGTCTCCTCGTCGTCGAGCCGGCTGCCGTCCGGCAGCAGGAATTCGAAGCCGCGGCCGCGGCGGCGGCGCTGGATGCCCGGCTCGGAACAGTCGACGCGTCTCAGTCTGCCCATCGCCCTTGCCGCTTTCCCCGCCGGAGACGGCCGCAAACGCCGGGGGCCGGAGCAGCTGCCGGTTGGATATCCTCGGGTGGGATGCTCGGGGAGGAGCTTGCCAGAGACGGGAACGCCGGCTTGGTGCGGCGGCTGTTCGACGCCTTCGCCGCCCGCGACGTCGATGCGCTGCTCGAGATCGTGGACCCGGAGATCGAGTTCTTCGGGCCCACCGCGACAGTGCTGAACGAGGGGCGCTGCTACCGCGGACACGAAGGGATGCGGCGGTACCTGCGTGACGCCGAGGCGTTGTGGGAGGAACTGGACCTCGACCCGCAGGAGCTGCGCGTGATCGGCAACCACGTGGTCGTACTCGGCCGGGTTCGCGCACGCGCCCGCGACAGTTTCGAGATAGATGCGGCAGCAGCCTGGGTGTGGAGGGTGGAACACGAACGGGTCACCTGGGGATGCGCGTACGGCGATCCCGACCAGATGCCGCGCTCCCTCCAGGAGGGCGGCCGCGGCCCCGCGTTCGAGGCAGCGCGGCTGCGTGCGCCGAGCTCGCCCGCGCGCGCCGAGGAACCCCTGCGCTAGAACCTTCGTCCCGCCTGCAAGCACGCCCCCCTCCGCACGCAGGACTGGTGCTAGGTTCTTCTCATGGAGGTGAGTCAGGAGCTCGCGCGGCGGCGGCGCTCGCGGCGGTTGTGGCTGGGCACCGCGCTGCTCGTCGCACTCGCGCTGTTCGCGATCGACACGGGCACCGGCGGCGACGTCACCCTGATCGGGTTCTTTGCTATCCCGCCGTTCATCGTGGCGGCCGGGGCGGGGCGCCGCGAGACCGCGATCGCGGTCGCCGCGTCCGTCACGCTCGCCCTGCTGGCCGGCATCGCGGACGGGTTCTTCGGCAGCTTCCAGCACCTCTTCAGAGTCGCCCTGGTGGCGCTCGCCGGCCTGCTCGCGATCCGCGTCGCCGTGATGCGCGAACGCGCCGACCTGGTGAGCAGCCTCGACCGCGACGTAGGCCGGGTGCTGGCGGAGTCGCGGGACGTGAGGGAGGCCACGCCACGCCTGCTCGAGACCGTCGCGCGCGAGCTCGGTTGGGATGCCGCCACCCTCTGGGAGGTGGAGGGGCGCGAGGCCAGACTCGCCCGCGTCCATGCGTGGCAGGCACCCGGAGTACGCCACCCTCCACCCGGCGATGGGCCGGGCTTCGACGGCGGCGTGGGGCTGCCGGGGCGTGTCCTCGCCAGCGGCGAGCCGGCGTGGGTGGCCGACGTCAGGGAGGATCCGGCGTTCGCCCGGCCGGACGGCGGCGCGGCGGCCGGCATCCGTGCCGCGGCAGCCTTCCCGATCACAGGCACGCGCGGTGTGCGAGGTGTGATCGAGCTGTTCTCCCGGCGGCCGCGGCGGCCCGATCCCTCGCTGATGCAGGCGATGACGAGCGTCGGCCGGTACATCGGCCAGCACATGGAGCGCCGCCGCGCGGAGGAGGCGGTGCGCCGCGGAGAGGCGGTGCGCGGAGCCGTGCTCGAGTCCGCCATCGACTCCGTCATCACGATGAACCACGAGGGACGCGTGGTGGAGTTCAACCCCGCGGCGGAGCAGACGTTCGGCTACCGGCGCTCGGATGCCGTGGGCAAGCTCGTACGCGAGCTGATCGTGCCCGCCGACCAGCGCGAGGCCCACCAGCGTGGGCTCGAGCGCTACCTCGCCACCGGCGAGGGACCCCTGGTCGGGACACGCTCCGAGGTGATGGCGATGAAGGCCGACGGCACCGAGTTCCCGCTCGAGATCTCGATCACGCGCATCGGCCACGACGACCCGCCCATGTTCGCTGCCTATATGAGGGACGTGACCGCCCGAAAGGCCGCCGAGGAGACCGTCCGCAGGCTGGCAGCGATCGTCGAGCACTCCAACGACGCAATCATCGCCGCCGATCTGCGAGGGACGATCGTCGCCTGGAACCCTGCCGCGGAGGGGCTCTACGGGTGGACCGCCGGCGAGATCATCGGCCGGCACATCTCCGCCACGGCCCCGGTGGACCAGCAGAGCGAGACCAACTTCCTGGCTCGCCAGGTCGCCGACGGCAAGGCCGTGGTGGGCCACCGCACCGTGAGGATGCGCAAGGACGGGAGCCTCGTCGACGTGTCGCTGACCCTCTCGCCGATCCTCGGGTCGGACGAGAATGTGGTCGGCATGGCCGGGATCATCAGAGACATCACGGACGAGAAGCGCATCGAGGGAGAGCGCATCCGGCTGCTGGACCAGGAAAAGGTGGCGCGGCTGCGCGCGGAGGAGCTCGAGCAGCGCGCGTCGTTCATCGCAGAGGCGCAGGCGGCACTGGACAGCTCGCTGAAGTTCGACGAGGTCCTGAGGCGGCTCACCCGCCTGGTCGTCCCGATGCTTGCGGACTGGTGCGTGGTGCACATGCTGGAGCCCGACGGCTCGATCACTCAGGTGGCCGTTGGCCACGTGGACCCGGAGAAGGTGAAGCTGGCCGAGGAGCTTGCGCACAGGTATCCCCCCGACCCGGACGATCCGCAGGGAGTGCCCGGCGTGCTGCGCACCGGCGAGCCACAGCACGTGCGCGAAATCACCGCCGGCCTCCTGGAGGCCGGCGCCCGCGACGCGGAGCACCTCGAGATCATCCGCGGCCTGGGCCTGTGCTCGGCGATAATCGTCCCACTGCAGGCGCGCAGTCAGACACTCGGCACGATCACCCTGGCGTTCGCGGAGTCCGAGCGCCTGTACGGGGAGGAGGACCTCGCGTTCGTGTCCGAGCTCGCGCGAAGGGCCGCGCTGTCGGTCGACAACGCGCGCCTGCACAGCGAGCTCGCGAACCGCAGCAAGGAGCTCGGGTTCCTGGCCGACGCGAGCGAGCAACTGGACGCGACGCTCGACTTCGAGGAGACGCTCCAGAAGCTAGCGAGCCTGGCAGTGCCGTTCCTTGGCGACGGCTGCATGGTGGACCTGCTGGAAGCGAGCGACACGATCCGACGCGTGGGAGTGGCCGTCTCCGAGGAATTCGGGCCAACCGTGCTGGCGAGACTGCGGCACCGACACATCGACCTCGACAGCCCACACCCGGTCGCGTTGGCGATCCGCACGGGAGAGCTGCAACACGTTGAAGAGATCACTGACGACGTGCTGAGAAGGTGGGCCACGGACGACCGCTACGTCCACGCAGCCCGAGACACCCCTGGGCGAGCCGCCGTCATCGTGCCGTTGCGGGCACGCGGCAAGACACTAGGCACGATCACCGCTGTGTCGTTCAGCGAGCGCAGGTTCAGCGACGACGACGTGCGGGTCCTGCGGGAACTGGCCCGGCGGGCCGCTCTCGCCGTCGACAACGCGCGCCTGTACGGGGAGGCGAACTACATCGCCGACCGGCTCCAGCGCAGCTTGCTTCCGCCGCACCTCCCGGATATCCGCGGCGTGGACATCGCGACCCGGTTCCGCCCCGCCGGGGACAGGAACGACGTCGGGGGCGACTTCTACGACATCTTCCAAACCGGGCCGAACCGCTGGGCAATCACGATCGGGGACGTGTGCGGAAAGGGGCCCGACGCGGCGGCGGTCACGGCCCTGGCGCGGCACACGCTGCGCGCAACCGCGATCCGCGGCGACGCGCAACCCGACGAGCTGCTGCGCGCGCTCAACGACGCGATGCTGGTCGACAACCCGACCGACTTCCAGTTCTGCACCGTCGCGTTTGCCGGCCTGGAGCTCAGCGAAGGGTCCACGCTGCTGGAAGTCTCGAGCGGGGGGCACCCGCTCCCGGTGGTGCTGCGCGCCGGGGGCGAGGTCGAATCCGCGGGCGAACCGGGCACGCTGCTCGGCGTCGTACCCGATCCCACCCTGTCGTGCGCCGAGCTGGAGCTCTTCCGCGGTGACACGCTGGTCTTCTACACGGACGGGATCACAGAGGCGCGCACCCGGCAGGGGCTGTTCGGCCACGAGGGGCTGCTGAGAGCGCTGCAGACGTGCGCGGGCTGCGACGCTGCCGAGATCGCGGAACGGATCGATCAGAGCATGCTGGACGTGCAGTCTGGCGGCCTTCGCGACGACGTCGCCCTGGTGGTGGTCCAGATCTCCGAGGGCGTGGATTCCACCGACCCCGGCGAGCCGGCCCTGTCGGTGCTGGAACGCTAGACGGGAAGCTCGGCTCCGGCGCGCGGCAGGGCGCGGCCCTCGGTGACCGTTTCGTGCCGGTGCTTCACGCCACCAGCCATCTCGCTCAGCCGCGCGATCCGGTCCTCCGTGGCCGGGTGCGTGGCGAACACGGTCAGCGTGCGGCCGTGGGCGCTCAGCGGAGGAGCGATCATCAGATGGGCAATCGCCTGGTTGCCGAGTCGCGGGGACGGCTTCGACGCCGCGGAGATCGCGCGCAGCGCCGCAGCGAGTCCCTGCGGATAGCGCGTCAGCTCCGCTGCCGACGCGTCGGCGACGAACTCCCGGCGGCGGCTGATCGCCATCTGGATCAGGATCGCCGCCACCGGAGCGAGCACCAGCCCGGCGATCACGGCCACCAGCACGATCGGGTTGGCACCGCCGCCGCCCTCGCGGCGGCCGCCGCCGAACCACATGAACCGCGTGAAGACCTGCGCCAGCATCGCGATCGATCCCGCCAGCACGGCGGCCCAGGTCATAAGCCGCACGTCGTAGTTGCGGATGTGGCTCATCTCGTGGGCGAGGACCCCCTCCAGCTCCTCCTCGTCGAGGCGCTCCAGCAGGCCGGTCGTGACACCCACGATCGCCTGCTTCGGGGACCGGCCCGCGGCAAACGCGTTCGGGCTCTCGTCCGGAACGATGTACAGGCGCGGCATCGGCAGGCCGGCGGTGATCGACAGGTTCTCGACCATGCGCCACAGCTCAGGCGCCTCCTCCTTGCGCTCGACGCGGCGCGCCCCCGCGACGGTCGCGATCAGATCGTCGCCCGCGAACAGGTTCACCAGGAGCATCACGATCGCGACCCCGAACGCCACGAACAGCGCGCCGGCGCCGAACCACAGCGACAGCAGCCAGCCGAGGGCGCCGTAGAGCAGCAGGAACCCGAACAGCAGCGCGATCGACTTGCGCTTGTTTGAGGCGATCTGCTTGTACAACGCTTACGCGGGCGCGGTGCCGAACGAAACGGTTGGGACCGCGCGATCGCCGGGATCGTCGAGCTCGAAGAAATCGCGCTGCTGCGCGTTTGTAAACCGCGCCACGATGCTCGAGGGGAACTGCTCGATCTTCACGTTCAGGTCGCGCACCGTCATGTTGTAGAAGCGCCGCGAGGCCTGGATCTTGTCCTCGGTGTCCGTGAGCTCGTTCTGCAGCTCGAGGAAGTTCTGGCTCGCCTTCAGGTCCGGGTAGTTCTCCGAGACGGCGAACAGCTGGCGCAGCGCACCCGTGAGCGCGTTCTCCGCCTGAGCCTGCTGCTCAGGACCCGTGGCGGCCACCGCCGCGGCACGTGCCGCCGTAACGTTCTCGAGCGTCTGGCGCTCGTGAGCCGCATAGCCCTTCACCGTCTCCACCAGGTTCGGGATCAGGTCGTGCCTGCGCTTCAGCTGGACGTCGATGTCCGAGAACGCCTCCTCGGCCTGGTTCCGAAGCCGCACGAGCGCGTTGTAGGTGACGACCGCGTACAGCACAAGCAGCACGGCCAGCACGATCAGGACTATCACCGCTATCGACATCTGCTACCTCTCGGTTGGGGTAGGCACAAGCTAGCGCGTCGGCCGCTACGCGTTCTTGACCTCGGCCACGAGCTTCGAAACCGAGTCTTTCGCATCCCCGAACAGCATCGCGGTCTGCTCCTGGTAGTAGAGCTCGTTCTCGATCCCGGCGAAGCCCGGGTTCATGCTGCGCTTCAGCACGACCACCTGCCGCGACTTGTCGACCTCCAGGATCGGCATGCCGTAGATCGGGCTCGCCTTGTCGTGTCGCGCGGCCGGGTTCGTGACGTCGTTCGCGCCGATCACCAGCGCCACGTCGGTGGTCGGGAAGTCGGGGTTGACCTCGTCCATCTCCTTCAGCGCCTCGTAGGGCACGTCGGCCTCCGCCAGCAGGACGTTCATGTGTCCCGGCATGCGGCCGGCCACGGGATGGATCGCGTAGCTCACCTCGACGCCTCTCTTTTCGAGCTCGTCGGCCAGCTCGCGCACCGTGTGCTGGGCCTGTGCCACCGCGAGCCCGTACCCGGGGACCACGATCACCCGATCGGCATAGGCGAGCATCGCCGCGACGTCATTGGGCGTCACCTCGCGGACGGTGCCCCCGACACCATCGCCGGCCGCCCCCGGCGCCCCCGGGGTATGGGCCCCGAAGGCCCCGAACAGCACGTTCGCGAGCGAGCGGTTCATCGCCCGGCCCATCAGGATCGTGAGCAGCGTTCCGGAGGAGCCCACCAGCGACCCGGCAATGATCAGCGCGCTGTTGTCGAGCACGAAGCCGGCGCCGGCGGCGGCCAGGCCGGTGAACGCGTTCAGCATCGAGATCACGACGGGCATGTCGGCGCCACCCACCGGGATGATCAGCATCACCCCGAACACGAGCGCGCCGGCCAGCATCGCCACGAACAGTCCCTCGCTCTCCTGGCCGGTGGCGAGATAGACGACCGCGGCGACGATGCCGAGCACCAGGCCACCGTTGATGAACTGGTTGCCGGGAAAGATGATCGGCCGCCCGGTCATCAGCTCCTGGAGCTTCGCGAACGCGATCAGCGAGCCGGCGAAGCTGATCGCCCCGATCACGCACGCGAGCAGAATGGGCAGCAGCGTGTCGAGCGGGATCTCCCCCGGCTCGGGGATCAACTCGTGGTACTCCGACAGTGCAATGGCCGCGACCGCGCCGCCACCGACGCCGTTGAACAGCGCCACCATCTGCGGCATCGCGGTCATCTTCACCGCACGCGCCGAGACGACCCCGATCGCCGTCCCGAGCGCGATGCCGAGGATGATCAGCCCGAAGTTCTCGATGTGAGGATCGAGCAGTGTCGCGACGACCGCGATCAGCATCCCGATCGACGCGAGCACGTTGCCCTGGCGCGCCGTGCGCGGGTGGCTCAGGCCCCGGATGCCGAGGATGAAGAGAACGGACGCCACCAGATAGCAGGCATCGATGAAGTCACGGTCCTGGATGAAGCTCGCGATCACCATTGGCGTGGCGCTCAGCCGGTGTCCTCGGACTTCGCGGGCTTTCGCTGGCCCCTGCCCTTGAACATCTCGAGCATGCGATCGGTGACGAGGAAACCACCGACGACGTTGATCGTGCCGAAGATGACCGCGATCGTGCCGGCGATCTTGACCAGCGTGTCCGCGCCCTCCGCGCCCACCACCAGGAGGCCGCCGAGCAGCACGATGCCATGGATCGCGTTCGTGCCGGACATCAGCGGCGTGTGCAGCATGGTCGGCACCTTCGAGATCACCTCGAAGCCGACGAACACGGCCAGCACGAAGATGGTGATCTCGTTGATCAGGCTCACGCGGGAGCCCCAACCGATTCCCGTACGCGCTCGTTGACGATCCGGCCGTCGTGCGTGACGACGGCGCCGGCGGTGATCTCGTCGTCGAAGTCAAGCGCCGGCTCGCCCTCGGGCGCGAGGTGCGTGAGCAGGTTCACCACGTTGTTGGCGTACAGCTGACTGGCATGGAAGGGCATCTGACTCGGGAGGTTCAGTGTCGCGTCGATCGTGACCCCATCCTTCACCTGCACTGTCCCGGGGGCCGTCAGCTCGCAGTTGCCGCCGGTCTCCGCCGCGAGGTCGACGACCACCGACCCCGGGCGCATCCCCCGCACCATGTCGGCGCTGACGAGCTTCGGGGCCGGACGACCAGGCACGGCCGCGGTCGTGATCACGACATCGGCGGCGGCGACGCGCTCGGCCAGCAGCTCCTGCTGGCGGCGCTGCACGTCCTCGGACACCTCTTTCGCGTACTCACCGGAGCCGGTGCCCTCGCCCTCCTGCTTGACCTCGATCTCGACGAACTTGGCGCCCAGGCTCTGGACCTCCTCCTTCACCGCGGGGCGCACGTCGTAGGCCTCGACCATCGCGCCCAGCCGCTTGGCGGTGGCGATCGCCTGCAGCCCGGCGACGCCCGCGCCCAGCACCAGCACCCGCGACGGCCTCACGGTGCCGGCGGCGGTGGTCAGCATGGGGAAGAACTTCCCCAGCTCCCTCGCACCCGCCAGCGCTGCCCGATAGCCGGCCACGACGGCCTGCGACGAGAGCGCGTCCATCGACTGCGCCCGCGTCGTGCGCGGGATCGCCTCCATCGCGAAGCTCGTCACGCGCGCCTCGGCGAGGCGCCTCACCAGGTCGGCATTCGTGAGCGGGGACAGGAAGGCGATCAGCAGGCTGCCCGACCGCGGGGACTCGGAGGGCTCGGGCGGAGCAACCTTCAGCACGGCGTCTGCAGCCCAGGCGTCGGTGGCGGTCCCGAGCGTCGCGCCCGCCTCCTCGTAGTCGGCGTCGGCGAGGTTCGCCGCCTCCCCGGCGCCGCGCTCGACGACCACATCGAAGCCCCTGTCGCGGAGCTTCTTGACAGCCTCGGGCACGAGCGCAACACGGCGCTCGCCGGGCTTCAGCTCTTTTGGGACGCCAACCTTCACGTGAGAAAGTTCCCCTGCACGCCGTGCGGGTCCAAGCGCCCCGGGGGCGGTGGACTCTACCCCAACCGGGATCGCGACGACAGCCACAGGGACTAGACTGGCCCTCGTCATGCCGACCTTCATCCACGCCGGACAGCGACTCGCATACAACGAGTACGGAGAGGGGCGGCGGACCATCGTCCTGCTGCCGGGGTTGCTGCTGCCGAGCCGCATGCACGACCCGCTCGCGCGGGATCTCGCGCATCGCGGCAACCGGGTCGTGACGCTCGACCTGCTCGGGCACGGCGACTCTGACACGCCGCGCGACATGTGGCGCTACTCGATCCCGATCTTCGGCCGCGAGGTTGTGGCGCTGCTCGATCACCTCGAGGTCGACGAGGCGGTGGTCGGCGGCACGTCGCTCGGGGCGAACACGACACTCGAGGTGGCGGCCCTGGCGCCCTCGCGCGTGCGCGGCATGGTGGTCGAGATGCCGGTTCTGGACAACGCGCTGCTCGGGTGCGCGATCGCGTTCACACCCCTGCTGATCTCGCTCACGTTCGGATCGCCGATCACGAGCCCGGTGGCCGCGCTGCTGCGGCGCGTGCCGCGTGTGATGGGTCACTACCCCGACGTGCTGCTCGACTGGGTCAGCCGCGAGCCGGGTCCCTCCGCCGCGATCCTGCAGGGCATCTTCTTCGGCCGCACCGCGCCTCCGCGGGAGGAGCGCAAGACGTTCGAGGCGCCCTCGCTCGTGCTCGGCCACCCGCGCGACGGGATCCACCCCTTCTCCGACGCGAAGATGCTCGCCGAGGAGCTGCCGAACGGCCGCCTGATCGAAGCCAACTCGGTGTTCGAGCTGCGCCTGCGGCCGCGCCGGCTCACGAATGAGATCGCCGCGTTCCTGGACGAGTGCTGGAGGCCGCGGCACACCTCCCAGCGGCGCCGTCGCGTCTCGGCCTAGGCTACCCCGACGGTGACCGGCTCGGTGGGCGCCGGCACTCCCGCGAGCGCCTCGCGCGCCGCCCGCTCGCCAGACTGAAGCGCGCCGTCGATATAGCCGTTCCAGACGGTCGCCGTCTCCGTCCCGGCCCAGTGCAACGGCCCGATCGGCTCACGCAGGGCCGGGCCGAAGGCGGTCAGCACCCCGGGTGGCGTGTATCCCTCGTAGCAGCCGCGGCTCCACTCCTCGTCGGCCCAGTTCTTGTCCAGATAGCGCTCCGGTCGCCCCGCGCGGGGTCCGAACATGCGACCCAGGTTGCCGAGCACCGCCGCGCGACGCTCGGCCTCGCTCACCCGCCCGAGCTCTCGCGCCGAGCGGCCTTCCAGGAACCCGACCAGAATCCCGAGCCCTCCATCAGGGGGTGAGTTGTCGACGGTCAGCGTCAGGGGGCCCTCCGAGCTGACCGCGCTGCCGCTCAGGCCCTCCGCGCGCCAGAACGGCTCGTCGTAGATCGCGAAGCACTTGATCACCGCGCCCATCGGGACACGCTGTGTGAGCTGATCGCGGTAGCCCGGCAGCGGCGGGTCGTACCAGAGCCGCCCGGCAAGCGTGGGAGGCACGGCGACGATCACCCGCTGGGCGCGCACCTCGACGCCGTCGGCATGCACGCGCGCCGCGTCTGGCGACCACTCGATGCGGCGTACCGGCGCCGACAGGACGAGCCGGTCGCCCAATGTTGCGCCCACCGTCGCAGCCAGGCCTCCCGCACCCTCGACGAAGCGGTCCTGCTGCGCGCCCCCCTCGGTGTCCAGGAGCAGATCGAGCTTGCCGGCCGAGGCGACGTAGAAGAGGAAATGCAGGAAGGACACGTCCGCCGGCATCGCGGCCCAGACGGCCTTCACGGCAACCTCCATCAGGTCCCGGCCGGCTCGGGTCGCCATGTTCCGGCGTAGCCACGACCAGGTCGTCTGGCTGTCCCATACACGAGCCTTCTGTGCTTCCCACGGAGCCTCGAGCGGTACCTTCGCCGCCATCCGATCGATGCGCAGCATGGCCTGGCCGACGTCCGCAAGGGCGTGCAGGCGAAGGCGTGGGATCGTGCCGCGGTAGCGCACCAGCCGGCCGCCCATCTCGAGCACGTTCTCACCCGCGGTCCACGTCGGGAAGGTGGCGGCGCCGTGCTCTCGCGCGAGCGCGTACAAGCGGTCCTGTGTCGGGCCGACCCACTGCCCGCCGACGTCGATCCACCTGTTCGGCTCCAGCTCCAGCGACTGCACGCGGCCGCCCACCCGGTCGCGCGCCTCCAGCACGACGAAGGACGCGTCGCGCCGCTTCAGCTCGGTGGCCGCGGCGAGGCCGGCCATCCCCGCCCCGATCACCGCGACGTCCGCCTCGACCGTACGGATGTTGCGCGAGCCTCTGCCGAGGGGTGTCATGCACGGGACCCTATCGCCGCAGGACTGCGGGCCGCTGTGGATAATGTGCGCCGCATGACGAGTCGTAGAGAGGAGAAGGACCGGCGCCGCGCCGAGCGCCTCGCCGCGGAGCAGGCAAGCGCAGAGCAGGCGAAGCGCCGGCGCCTCTACTCCATCGTCGTGGGCGGCGCGCTGGCGCTCGCGGCGGCCGCCGCGATCATCGCGGTGGCCGCGACCGGTGGCGGGGACAGCACCTCGGCGGCCGGCGACCTGCCCGCGCCCTCGGAGAGCTTCGAGGGCGCCGCGACACCGCCGGCCCAGCAGGATACGGACCTCTTCGCCGTCGCCCGGGAGGCCGGCTGCGTGCTGCGCAACCCGGTGATCGAGGGCCGCACCCACGTCCCTCCCGACCGGGACGTCGAGTACCGGACGAATCCGCCCACGTCGGGGAACCACGATCCGGTGCCGGCGGAGGACGGCGTCTACTCCAGGGCGCCAACGGTGAGGACCATGAAGCACTTCGTGCACACGCTCGAGCACGGCCGGATCGAGATCCAGTACGACCCCGCTCTGGACAGGCGGCGCATCGCCCAGCTCGGCGGCCTGTTCAACGACGACCCGTACCACATGGTCCTGATGCCGAACCGCCGCATGCCCTACGCGGTCGCGGTCACCGCCTGGGGACACCTGCTGGGCTGCAGGGAGGTCAACGACCAGACCTTCGACGCGATCCGCGCCTTCCGCGACCGCTACCGCGACCAGGGCCCCGAGCAGGTCGCGTAGCCGGCACCGCCCCCGCCGCAACCGGTGGCGCGAGGCCGTGTTGGGTGTGACATGGGGCGTGAGCTAGGGAGGCGCATCAGCCGGACCGCCGCGGCGGCGGTCGTGACGGCAGGCATGATCGTGCTCCTCGCATGGATCGTCGCGCCCGCGTTGTCGCAGCGACCACACGTCGCCGAGCCGGTCGAGTTCGAGGCTGCCGCGCCGGCGCCCGGCGCCTACGCCGAACGAGCCGGGGGCAAGGTCGTGCGGCGGGCGCGGAGCGCCCGGCTGCCGGTCAGCGGCGTCGTCCGGCCGGGCAAGCGCTTCAACCTCGTGGGCCTGCGCTGGCGCGGGGGCCGTGTCTCGGCGCTGAAACTGCGGGTGCGCAGTGACGGAGGTCGCTGGAGCCGCTGGGTCGAGCCCTCCTTGGACGCGGATCATGGCCCCGATCCCCGCCGCCGTGAACACCGCCTCGCGCGCCGTGCGTCGGACCCGGTGTGGGCCGGCCAGGCCGACGCGGTGCAGGTCAGCGCATGGTCCGGGCATGCGGCGCGCGACCTGCGCCTCCATTTCGTCAACACCACCGGCACGGCCACATCGATCGATCGCCTCCGCAAGACCGTGCGCGGGGCCGTGATCGGCGCCGCGGGCGCGATCCGCTCCCTGGTCGGCGACGACGCCAGCGCCCAGACCGCACCGCCCGCGATCGTGTCGCGCGAGGGCTGGGGCGGGACGGCCTGCCCGCCGCGCGCCGAGCCCTCCTACGGCGAGGTGAAGTTCGCGTTCATCCACCACACGGTGAGCGCGAACGACTACGGGCCCGAGGACTCCGCCGCAATGGTGCTCGGTATGTGCCGCTACCACCGCAACTCGAACGGCTGGAACGACATCGGCTACAACTTCCTCGTCGACCGCTACGGCACGATCTTCGAGGGGCGGGCGGGCGGCATCGCCGAGGCCGTGGTGGGCGCCCAGGCGCAGGGGTACAACAGCCAGTCGACCGGCATCTCGAGCATCGGCACGTTCAGCACCGCTGGTCAAACGGAGGCGGGGCTGCGCGCGATCGCGCACCTCCTCGGCTGGAAGCTGGGGGTGCACGGGGTCCCGGCTCGCGGGCGGGTATCGGTGGTGTCAGGAGGCGGGTCGACGAACCGCTACCCGGCCGGGTCGCGTCCCTCCTTCGAGCGCATTTCCGGCCACCGCGACGCAAACGGCACCGCGTGCCCCGGCAACGGCCTGTACGGCCAGCTGGCGCAGTTGCGCGGGATGGTCGCCCCCGGCCCGCCGCGCGCCACCACGGCGACCGCCGCCAGCGCGGCGCGGCGCAACATCCCGTACGGCCAGAAAGCCGTGATCCAGCTCGGCCTCGCGAGCTCCGGGACGCCCCTGGCCGGGAAGGCCGTGAACGTGCAAGTGCTCGGGCGGCTCGGATGGCGCACACGGCACGCCGTGAGAACCGATGCGGCCGGAAGGGCCCAGACGCGCGTGCGGATGTCCCTCAACCGGACTCTGAGAGGTCGCTACGCCGGGGACACCGGCCTGCTGCCGTCGAGCTCGCCGCCGGTAGCGATCGGCGTGCGGCCGCGGGTGACGGTCTCGACCGGGGCGCGCGCAGTGGCGCCCGGCGACGCGATCCGGGTCACCGGGTCCGTGGCGCCCCGCAAGAGACGCGCCGTGCTGTCGGTGAAGCGACAGACTCGCTCGGGCAGGTTGGCGCCGGTGTCCCGTCGCACGGTGGCGCTGCGATCCGGGCGGCTGCGCACGACGCTGCGGATGCGGCGGCCGGCTCTCTATCGGGTGCAGTTGTCGGTGCGTCGTGACTCCCGCAACCTCGCCGCGCGCTCGGCCGCGGTCGCATTCCGCGTCCGCTGAGTACATCGAGGCGGCTCCGCCGCCGACCTAAAGTCGCGTGCTTCGCGCCTGCGGCGCTCGCTTCAATCTTTCTCCGGAGGCGGGCGCCAGCCGCCGGTCTCGCCCCGGTACAGACCCCTCCCGCTCAGCAGCATGCGCGCCGTCTGCATCAGGATGCGGGCGTCGAGGCGCAGCGACCAGTGCTCGATGTACCAGAGGTCGAGCTCGATCCGCTCATGCCAGGGAAGCGCGGCCCGGCCGGACACCTGCGCCCAGCCGGTGATGCCGGGCTCCACCGCCAGGCGGCCGAGCTGGCGGGACGTGTACTGCTCGACCTGAGAGCGAACCGTGGGCCGTGGGCCGATCAGGCTCAGGTCGCCCTTCAGCACGTTCACGAGGTTCGGCAGCTCGTCGAGTGAGAAGCGGCGCAGGAGTGCGCCCGTGCGAGTGATGCGCGGATCGCCCTCGTCCACCGCGAGCCCCGCTCCCATCGCCTCCGCGCCACTCACCATGGTGCGCAGCTTCAGCAGCTCGAAATCGCGGCCGCCGCGTCCCACACGGAGCTGCCTGTAGATCGGCGATCCGCGGCCCTCGAGGCGAACTGCGAGGCAGGCGAGCGCGAGCAGCGGGACGGCGAGCAGGAGCAGCAGCGCCGCGAGTGAGACGTCGAGGGCACGCCGCACGGCCCGCGCGACGGGAGGGCGCGGGTCTGACGGGACCGCGGCTATCGCACTCCCTCCCGCTCCCAGGTCTCCGGTGTGCCGCGCCACAGCAGGTCCCACAGGCCGGCCGCGAGCGACGCGGTCATCAGCACGTAATACCGGCATAGAGCCAGCAGCCGGGGCCGGCCGATCAGCGCTCCGGCGAGCAACGCCAGCTGCGCCCCGAGCGTCACGACGTAGATCGTGCCGCGGCCGAGCAGCGCCACGTTCGTGCCAAACGCGATCAGGTGCAGGAACGGCGTCGCGTAGCGCAGCGCCCGGTGCGAAAAGACCTCCAGCGCGTACAGCGGCCCGTATCCACGCGGGTCCAGCAGGCCGCCGCCGAGCACGGCCGGCCAGGCGTGGCTCATCATGCGCCGCTTGCGGCGGAACTCGTTCTCGAGGGTGGCGACCGGCCGCTCCGTCGCACGCGCCGCCGGCTCGTACACGGCGCGCCACCCGCGCTTCACCAGGTTGAAGGGAAACGACAGATCGTGGCTGGTCCGCGGGTCCAGGCGCAGGTACGCGCCGCGTCTCACCGCATAGATCGCGCCGTTGCCGGCGGTCACCGACGCGAGCCGGCTCTCGAGCGCCCGGACCGCGTTCTCGTAGCGCCAGTAGACGCCCTCCTGATTGGAGCCGTCGGGGGTCAGGTAGGAGAGGCACCCACAGACGTAACCGACCCACTCGTCCGAGAACGGGCGCACCAAGGCCTGGAGCGCGCCGGGCTCCCAGAGCGCGTTCGCGTCCGAGAAGGCCAGGATCTCACCGGAGGCCGTGTCCACGGCGGCGTCCTGCGCCCGGACCTTGCCGCGCCGGTCGAGGTCCAGTACCCGGACGCGGGGTTCCCCGTCCGCGGCGGCGCGCGCCAGCTCGGCCGTGCCATCCGTGGACCCGTCCGAGGCGACGATCAACTCCAGACGGTCAGGCGGGTAGTCGAGCGCGAGCGCATTCCTCACTCTGTCCTCGATCACCTCCCGCTCGTCATGTGCCGCGATCACGAGTGATACGCGCGGCAGCTCCGCGGACCGCCACAGCGGGCGGCGCCGCAGCCGCGCAAGGCCGGCGAGCAGCAGCGGATATCCAGCGTGCGTATAGACGATCAGACCCGCCGATACCCAGAATGCGATCTCGACCGCCTTCACGAGACGTCCTCCAGCAGCCGCCGGTACAGTCGCTCGGTCGCCTCGGCCACCGCGTCCCAGGAGTGCTCCTCGCGCGCCAGTCGCAGAGCGGCTTCCCCCATGGCACGGCGCCGGCCGTCGTCGGAGAGCAGCTCGATGAGACCGGCGCGCAGCGACTCGACACTTCCCGGCTCGACCAGCCGCGCCGCGCCGCGAGCGGCGATCTCCGGGAACCCACCCACCGCGCTGAGCAGAAGCGGCGAGCCGAATGTGAGCGCCGTGTAGAGCACACCGGACTGGTCGATCTCGCGGTAGGGAAGCACCACGACGTCGGCGCGGCGAAAGTACGAAGGCAGCTCCTCGTCGGGCACGAAGCGCGGAACGAACCGGACACGCTCGTCGATCCCCAGCTCTCGTGCTCGGCGCTCGAGCGGCTCGATCGGCGTGCGCGGCATCCCGACCACGAGCAACATCGCGTCGTCGGGCGTGGCGGCAAACGCCTCCACCAGGAGGTCGACTCCCTTGTACGGGCGCACGAGGCCGAAGAACAGCACGACCCGGCGTCCGTCGAGGCCCTCCAGGGCGGGTGGCGTCCCGGAGGACGGAGCGGCCAGGTGCTCAAACGCGCCGTGAGGGATGACGTGAATGCGCGAGGGGTCCACTCCGGCCTCGGCGACCAGCCGTGACCTGCCCGCCTCGGAGTGCACCACGACCGCATCCACCGCGCCCAGCAGCGCCCGGCTGCCGGCGCCCCCGCCGCGCCGCACCTCCCGTGGCACCACGTCATGCGCGGTCAAAACGACCGGCCGCGGGAACGCCCGCACCAGCAGCCGGTCGAGCGCCGGTATCGGGAGCCACTGGAAATGAACGACCCCGGGGGCAGCCCGGCGCAACCGCCGCGCCAGGCGGGACATGTCGAGCGGGTGTTGCAGGGCCTTCGCGGCAGCGCTGCCGGGCCGCACCCGGTAGAAGTCCTCCGTGCGCCGGTAGCCCTGCGGCAGCGGCGTGCCGCCGTATCGGAAGTGACTCGTGACGAGCTCCACCTCCAGCCCGCGCCCCGCGAGCGCAGCGCACAGCGCATGGTCGTAGGGAGGCGTGTATGCCGGTGGGTCCACAATGGTGACGCGCATCGTGTCGGGGATTATCTTGGGACCGGCCCGTGAATCCCGCTCCAGACATTCCTGACATATCGGTGTGCATCGTCAGCACCAACGGCCGCGAGGACCTCCTGCGCTGCCTGGAGTCGGTGTTGCGGCATCCGCCGTCAGGCGAGTTCGAGGTGCTGGCGCTGGACAACGGGTCCACGGACGGCACTGCCGCCGCCGTCAACGAACGCTTCGGTGGCCGGGTCGAGATCATTGCGCTGCGGGCTCGGCGGGGAAAGGCGGAGAACGACTCTGCGCTCATGAGTCGGGCGCGCGGGAACTGGTGCCTGCTGCTGAACGAGGACTCCGAGCTGACGCCGGGGGCGGCGGACGCACTGCGCGACGCACTCCTGCACGATCCGCGGGCCGCCGTAGCGGGTGCCCGTCTTCTATCCCCGGGTGGGGCACCCCAGCCGTCGGCCTGGCGGTTCCCGGGCGTCCGGGCCGCGCTGGCCGGCGCCGTGTTCGCACACCGCCGGTTCACCGTCCAGAGCCGCGGCGAGCTGACGAGAGAGGTGGATTGGGTGCAGTCGGCCGGGATGCTCGTGCGGCGCGACGCGTTCGAGCAGGTGGGGCCACTCGACCCCGCGTTCTTCGTGTACTCGGACGAGGTCGACTGGCAGCGGCGCGCCCGCGATGCAGGATGGTCGGTCCTGTACGTCCCGGCTGCGACGATCATGCACCGCGAGCAGCTCTCGGGAGACACCGGGTCCAAGCGGCGGATCGTCGAGTTCGCGCGCAACCGGGACACCTACGTGCGCAAGCATCACGGGCGACTCCCCGCGCTGGCAGTGCGGGCGCTGACCGCGTGGTCGTACGCGGTGCGCGCGCTGGCCGCGGTGGTGCTTCCCGGCCACAGCGCCAGGCGCTACGCGTGGCACGCGTACCATTCGCTGTTCCCGGGCCGGGGTGAGGGGCTGCGCGAGGCAGCGGACGAGGTGAACCGCAAACGGGGGGCATCCTGAAGTCACACACCGTCTATACGACGTTCGAGACCCGCAACAGGCGGGAGTTCATACGCATCACCGAGGACGTGCAGGATGCGGTGGACGAGTCCGGCGTGGCAGAGGGGATGGTGCTCGTGTCGGCGATGCACATCACCGCGGGCGTGTGGGTGAACGACGACGAGCCTGGAATCCTCGAGGACGCGCTCGAGTGGCTCGACAAGCTGGCGCCGCCCTCATGGCGCGAGCCCGGAACCGACGTGGGCCGCGAGCTGCTGCCGGACGACGGCGACTATCGCCACCACCGCGGCGGCGAGGACAACGGCGACGCGCACTTCAAGAACCTCCTGGTCCACCACCAGGTCGTCCTCCCGGTCACCGCCGGGCGACTGGACCTCGGCCCCTGGCAGCAGGTCTTCTATGCAGAGTTCGACGGCGGCCGCCGCAAGCGCCTGGTGATCAAGGTGATCGGCGAGTAGTGCTCGGCTCTTCGCGTGATAGGTGCCACGACAGATATTTGACGTACGCGACGTACCGCGGCAGCCCGCGTAACTGGGTCCCCACCTCACCCGGCTCGAAGCCACAGCGCTCGTACAGCGTTCGAGCGGCCTCGTTGTCGACCTCCGTCTCGAGCGAGACACGGCCGAGCCCCAGGCGACGGGCGCGGTCCTCTGCGTCTGCGAGCAGCGCGCGCGCCACGCCGCGGCGCCGGAAGGCCGGCGCCGTCCCAATGGCATCGATGTACAGCGACTCGGCTGCGGGGGCCGGGGTGGCGCGTTCCATCCGCCGCAGGAAGCGCAGCATCCCCGGCCGCCGCCAAACAGGGGACGCGCGCAGGCCGATGCCGGCGTACGCGGCGGCGCGATCGGCACCTTCCCGCACCGGGTAACAGCAGACGATCCCTGCTGCCTGCGCTGCCAACTCGGCAACCTGCGTGACCTCCGTGCTGCCGCTGGTCCCGGCCCGCTCGAGCCCCGTCGCGATCAACCGCAGCGCGCGCTCGCGCCCGCCCGCAAAGCGGTCGTGCGCCTCCGGGCTGACGCCGTACAACAGCGGCGCAAGCACATCGGCCTCACCGGGTCGGGCGGGCCTGACCGTGATCTCCGAGCTCACGCGACCAGGACGTCGCGAATCGCGGCGGTGACGCGTCCTTCGGAGCCGGCATCGCTAAGAATCGTGTAGCGGTCCGGACGCATCGAGGGCGCAGCACGGACGGCGGCGGCCAGCTCCTGCTCG
>Ga0190275_10000653_pt1 | contig 28469 bp, 31 predicted proteins | sample Popmic550T_FD_133745 | JGI IMG/M metagenome (GOLD analysis project Ga0190275, IMG submission 133745) | Populus adjacent soil microbial communities from riparian zone of Yellowstone River, Montana, USA - 550 T | ecosystem: Environmental > Terrestrial > Soil > Riparian zone > Trees stand | place...
CGCAACGATCCTGGACACTTGGGAGACCACATGTGCAGCGTTCAAGCGCGTCGCCCCCGTGGCCGAAGTTGCTCGCCTCGAAGCTCTGTTCGAGGGCATGGAAGTTTCCGCCGCTTAGTCGTTCGCGAGCTGTCGTGCGCGCAAGAACACGGCATCCATCATCGGTTCGGTCAGTTTTCCGGTGAAGGTGTTCTGCTGGCTCGGGTGGTAGGAGCCGAGGAAGGCATAGGGCCCGATCTTCGTTTCGGCGAGATGGCCGAACTTGGGTTTGGGACGCACGGGATCGGCCCCCGCCGTCACGCACGTCTTGATCGCGGCGTCCCACGCGAAGCCACCCAAAGCGACGATCACTTTCGTTCGTGCGAGCAAAGGCAACTCACGTACTAGATACCCAAGACACGTGTCCCGTTCCTCGATCGTGGGCTTGTTGGCCGGTGGTGCGCATCTCACCGGCGCCACTACGTAGACATCCTCGAGAACGAGACCGTCGCCGGCGAAGATCGGTGGGCCGTGGTTCGCGAAGCCCGTGCGGTGCAGGGATCCGTAAAGCCAATCCCCGGACCTGTCCCCCGTGAACATCCGCCCCGTCCGGTTACCTCCGTGAGCCGCCGGGGCAAGGCCCACGATCAAGACACGGGCATCCGGATCGCCGAAGGATGGCACCGGGCGCCCCCAGTAGGACTCCTGGGCGAACGAAGCCCGCTTCTCCCTCGCCACCCGCTCCCTCCATTCGACCAAGCGGGGACACAGACGACAGGTCACTATCTCGGCCTGGAGTTGGTCTAGCTCGGTATGGGACACGGACTAGATTATGGAAGACCGTAACGTTGAGCACCGCTGGAGCGTTCAAGAACCGACGGGGCAACAGGCAACTGACAGAGGAGCGGGCATGCACCTACGCAGGATCTTTATCTCCCTCACATCGGCAGCGATCTTTGCGGGGGCCGTGGTGCTCCCCGGGCAGGCAGCCCCCACCCTTGTGACCCTGCCGAAGCTGACCCTGGCCCAGGTGCAGGACCTAGCGCGAGTGGATGTCCCCCCGGCGGGCGTCGGCTTGCTCGTCCACGCGGACTTCCCGCCGACGAAACCTCTCGAGGTTGCCGGTGATGCGTTCACGTCGATCACCCTCGATGTCACCTCCAAGGGAGTCGTCACCCGAAGCGCCACGCCGAAGAACTCAGGATCGGCGACCGATGAGAAGGTCGACGAGTGCACCGACCCCACGTTCGCTTCGGTCGGCAAGAGATGGTCGGCCCAGGACGTGCCCGTCGAGTTCGCCTTCAACCGGAAGTCGGTGCCGAGCTATCTCAGTCCGTGGCTCACGACTCGCTCCCTGAGGGAGGCACACCACGCGTGGGCGGAGACGAACACGAAGTGCTCGGATGACGACGCCATCGAATTCAGTTTCAACTATGTGGGTGAGGTGAGTGCCCACATCAAGTACGACAACCTTAGTGTTGCCGACTTCGGAGAGCTCGATCACGCCACGGCCATCTCCTACGTCTGGTACACGAACTCGAGGATCCGCGAGGTCGATCTGCGGTTCAACAAGAACTACATGTGGACCAATCGGCCGGGGATCCCCCGTTACAACGTCAAGAACGTTGCCGTACACGAGATCGGTCACCACCTTGGCCTTGACGACCTGACGAACCCGCACGGCTCGTTGACCATGTACGGGGTCGTGTCCAAAGGGGAGCTTCGCAAAACGACCCTTGGGCGCGGCGACGTCAAAGGTGCCGAGTTACTAACCCCTTAGTTCAAGCGGCACCGATCGCCTGCAATCGTTTCGCCAGGGAATTCAGCGCGAACGCGCTGAGATCGTCCGGCCCATAGGGAAGTGGATCGAAGTAGCTGAGATCGCCGTCCGGTGGCTCGATCACCGACAGCCCGATAGGCGTGAACTCCTGGACTTTGTGGTTGATGGTGTCTAGGAAACGACGATCTCTATCGACCATCTCCTTCAAGAAACGCACGCCGAAGCCAACGTGTCGGGATTCGTCCCGGGCGACGGCAGTGAATCCCTGGCGGAAACCCGGGAGCAACCCGTTCTCCCGCGTGAAGTTGAGCAAGAAACGCTGACCGGTTAGAGCGAGGGTCGCCTCGATAAGGATGTGGTACAGCACCACCCCCTCGACCAATGCGTCGAGGTCGTGCGGCCGCTCGCGGATCGCGTCCGCGGCGGCCGGGAGCATCTCGAGCAAGAGCGTGCGGAAACCCGGATTCAATCGATCGACCTGGGCCGCCAGCCGGGAGCTCATATCAACGCCTTCTTCGTCCAACACCTCCTGATAGAAGAGGTCGAAGAAGACGGTGTGTCTAGCCTCGTCGACGAGCTGGGTCGCCAGGAAGACCTGGTGCTCCTCCGTGGGGGCCGCGTCGACGAACGGGACGAGACTGCGTGTGACTTGCTCCTCCCCCACATAGAACGAAGCGAGACCCCACAGCAGCGATCGCTTCAGGTCCTCGGGTATCTCCTGTGTCCATTGACGGTGGTCTTCCGAGAAATCGATGGAGCTCGACTCCCATTGCTGGCGCTCCCACCGGTAATAGAGATCCCGGTAGTTGGGAGGGGGCCGGTCCATCGCTTCGAGCACGTCATCGATCGGGATGTCACCCAAAGCCTTCAGTTCGGCGTTCGCGGCAACTTCGACAGAGTTCATCACTACAGAACGTGAGATAGGAACGCTTTCGTTCGTTCGTCCCGAGGGTTGGCGAATATCTCTTTGGGGACTCCGTCCTCGACGATGGAGCCATCGACCATGAACAACAACCTGTTCCCCACTTGGCGGGCGAAACCCATCTCGTGGGTGACGACGACCATCGTCATCCCTTGGTCGGCCAACTCTTTCATCGTGTCCAAGACTTCCTTGACGAGCTCGGGGTCCAGGGCCGAAGTTACCTCGTCGAACAGCATGAGCTTCGGGCGCATGGCAAGAGCCCTGGCTATAGCGACCCGCTGCTGCTGCCCGCCCGACAGCTGGCCTGGATACGCGTCGGCCTTGTGATCCAAGCCCACGTGTGTGAGCTGCTCCATCGCCCGGTCATTGGCTTCATCGGAGTCAAGTTTCAGAACCTTCTCGAGGGCCAGGGTGATGTTGTCCATAGCGGTCTTGTGCGGGAAGAGGTTGAACCCCTGGAACACGATCCCGATGTGCGTGCGGATCTTGTTCAGATCGACTCGCACGTCGGTGAGATCGGTGTCCTGAAAGAAGACTCTGCCTTCGGTCGGCTCCTCCAAGAGGTTGATCACGCGCAGGAGCGTCGACTTCCCCGAGCCCGACGGCCCGATCACCACTACCACTTGACCCTTGTCGATATCGAGGTCGATCCCCCTTAGAACGTGGAGGTCGCCGAACCATTTGTGGATGCCTTCGAGGCGAACCAGATGCCCATTCCCTTCGGTCGTCACGCCGTCACCCCCACGAGCCCACTGCGCAGCCTCTTCTCGACCGCATTAACGATCCGGATCAGAGGAAGCGTTACGGCGAGATAGCCCAGGGCCGTAACGATCAAGAACGTAGCGTTTCCGAAGTTAGCGACTCCAAAGTTCCCCCACGACATGAGATCCCGCTGGACGGCGGTGAGACCAAGAACCAACACCAGAGACGTGTCCTTGATGAGGATCACGAACTCGTTCAGCAACGGCGGGATAACCCTTCTGATCGCCTGCGGAACCACTGCGTAGCGCATCGCCTGCATGTACGACATGCCCAGTCCGCGGGCAGCCTCTAGCTGCCCACGCTCGATCGATTGGATCCCAGCGCGGAAAACCTCTGCGGCGTAGGCAGCGGTGTTGAGGCTGAGGGCGATCGCGGCCGCCGTATAGGTCGGAATCTGGATCCGTAGACCGAGTGGGAGCCCGACGCCGATGAAGATGATCTGCCACACGAGCGGGGTGCCCCTGAAGATGTTGATGTAGATGCGCGCCGGCGCTCGAACTACCGCTCGCTTCGAGATAGCGAGCACGGCCAGGATGAGGCCGAGCACGATGCCGAAGAACTGACCGGTGAACGCGAGAAAGACGGTGTTCTTGATCGCGTTCAGGAAGGTGTCCATATGGGGGGCCAGCGCCGCAAAGTCGAGGTAGTTGAGTGCGAAGACCTCGACGTTGCCGCCGGAGAACCACAACAGGAAAGACGAGAGCTGGATGGCCTGGATCCCCATGAACCCGCCGGCCAGACATTCCTCCCGACTGACGTTCGTTTGCATCCTGCGGTGGGACGGGAAGCCGATCAATGCCGCGGCGATACCTCCGAACAATCCCACCAGCAGGACCCCACGGAACGCCCCTGACTTGAAAGCTGCGACGAGGGTGTCCACCGGCGTCCAGCCCGTGAGAGTGATAGCGATGGGCGCACCCAGAAGGACCGTCGCCAGCGACGCGGCCCCCAGTCCCAGCACGGCTAGGGAGAAAGGCGTGCTTTGGGAGAGGGCCCAGGACAGACCCCTGTCGGGTCGAGTCTCCCCTGTCGATCTAGCGGCTTTGCTCACCCATTACCTCCGATGACGAAGCCCGCGCTCACATCAAGCGCGGGCTTCGTCCAAGATCCTTTAGTTCTATTCGGACGCGTACTCGGGCAAGTCCTGCTCCGGGAAGTACTTCAGGAAGATCTCGGCGAACGTTCCGTCGTCGAACATCTCCTGCAGAGCCTCATCGATCGCGTCTTTCAGCTCGACGTTCTCCTTCGATACGCCGATGGCATATTCCTCTCCGGTATCGACTTGCTGGACGACTTCGAGGTTGTCCTTGCCTTTGATCGACTCGATCGATACGGGAAGGTCGTTGAACACTGCAACCACCTGGCCGGCCTGCAATGCCTGGTACATCTGCGGCGCCTGGGCGAACTGGACGAGCTCGGCCCCCGTCAGCTCCTTCTCGGCATAGAAGGCTCCCGTCGTACCCCGTTGCACGGCTACACGAGCGCCCTCCGGTAGGTCGTCAACTGTCTGGATGTCGGCGTTCTGGGTGGTGTCGATCGCCAGCGATTGCAGCGAGGGGTAGTACGGGGCAGTGAAATCGACCCGCTTCTTACGTTCTGCAACGGTCTCTGCCGCCGGCGAGCCATCGGGCGCGTACGCGGTGACGGCTGCAACGATGATGTCGAAGCGGGCCCCGGACTGGAGCTGCTGGAAGATCGTATCGAAGTTGGTCGAGATCCAATCCTCGTCCGCGTTCTCGAGTCCGAGACGGCTGGCGATCTCGCGCACCAGGTCGACGTCGAACCCGGTCAGGTTGCCGTCGTCGTCTTCGAACTCGAACGGCGGATAAGGGATATCCGACCCGACGGTTAGATGCCCGTCCAGAGCGAGTGTGAAGTTGTGCTCGGGAGCATGTGTCTCGTCCCCACTGCCCCCCGGCGGGGTCTCTTCTGCGCTGCCGCAAGCGGCGAGCACCAGGGCCGACAACACAGCGATTGACAGCATGGTGAGCCAACGTCTTTGCATTTTCATTCCTCCCCGAGGTACGCCTTGCGCACCTGATCATTGCCCAACAATTTCTTAGCGTCATCCTCAAGAACTATCTCGCCCGTCTCGATGACATAGCCCCGGTCTGCGGTCTGTAACGCCATCTGGGCGTTCTGCTCGATCAGCAGAACGGGGATCCCCTCCGCGTTGATCTCCTCGACGACTGAGAAAACAGTCTCCACCAACTGCGGGGCGAGACCCATCGAAGGCTCGTCCAGCATCAACAAGCGCGGCTTGCTCATCAGAGCCCGCCCGATCGCGAGCATCTGCTGCTCGCCGCCGGAGAGAGTCCCACCGGCCTGCTTGCGGCGCTCCTTCAGGCGGGGGAAGAGTTGGAACACGCGGTCGGTGATGTCTTGGAACTCTTGTTTGGTGCCGTGAGCGCGGAAGGCGCCCATCAGGAGGTTCTCCTGGACCGACATGTTCGGGAAGATGTGTCGCCCTTCGGGGACCTGGATCAGGCCGCGTTGGACGACCTCGTCGCTACGAAGACCGGTGAGGTCCTCGCCTTCGAAGACGATGCTTCCCTCGCTGGGGCCGTGAACCATCGAGATCGCTCTCAGGGTGGTGGTCTTGCCGGCGCCGTTACCTCCGATGAGGGTGACGATCTCGCCTTCGTTCACCTTGAGGTCGACGCCTTTGACCGCCTCGATAACTCCGTAGCGGATCCGCACCTCTTTCAGCTCGAGCAGGGTTTTACCCGCCACCGGGGTCCTCCTTGTTGTCTGAAGCGGCGCCCTGCCCATCCGAGACTGCGGCATTCCCTCCCGCTCCGGAACCGAGGTAGGCCTCGATCACCTTCGGGTTCTTCTGGACCTCTTCGGGCTGTCCGTAGGCGATCAGCTCGCCGTGGTCCAGAACCGCTACCCGATCGGACAGTCCCATAACGACCTTCATGTCGTGCTCGATCAACAGAACCGTTATGCCGCTGTCACGGATCTTGCGGACCAGGTCGCGCAAACCGTTCTTCTCGACCGGGTTCATCCCGGCGGCCGGCTCGTCCAATAACAGCAGCGTCGGCTTGGTGCCGAGAGCCCGGGCGATCTCGAGACGCCTCTGGTCGCCGTAGGAGAGGTTCTTGGCCAGGTCGTTCGCGTACTTCCTCAATCCGCAGTACTCAAGGAGCTCGAGTGACTTGTCCTCGCCTTCGGTCTCCTCTCGCCGGTGACGCGGGCTGCGGAACAAAGCGCCGAACACGCTCGTCTGGTGGCGAGCATCGACCCCGATGAAGACGTTCTCCATCGCAGTCATGTTCGGAAAGAGGCGGATCTGTTGGAACGTCCGGCAGATACCCAGGTCGACGATCTGATCAGGCCGCTTTCCCGTGATCGCGCCCCCCGCGAAAGTCACCTGGCCACCGGTCGGGGTGTAGACGCCGGTGACGCAGTTGAACATCGTCGTCTTACCGGCGCCGTTGGGACCGATGAGCCCGAAGATCTCGCCTTCCATGATCTCGAAGTTGACGTTCGAGAGAGCCTTCAGACCACCGAACTCCATCGTGACGCCGTCGATCTTGAGGAAGACGTTAGCCATCTACTTGCTCTCCGCCACGACGTCGGCTGCGATGGCGGTACCGGCCGTTCCGCTGCCTTCCATGAGCTCGGTCCTACGTCTCTTCGCCGCCAACAAGCCGCCGGGTCGGTAGATCATCACCACGATAAGCAGCAAGCCGAAGATCGCGATACGTCCGGTTTCGATATCGAACCCGAAGGGAGTAGCGCCACCCGATGTCTCCCGGACGATCTCCGGGAGCGCGATGACCAACGCTGCACCCAGCACGGCCCCCGAGATACTGCCCAGTCCCCCGATCACGACGGCGCACAGGACGAGGATGGACAGTAGGAGTGGGAATGAGTTAGGTGCGATATATGAGATCTTCGTAGCGTAGATCCAACCGGCGACACCGCTCGTCGATGCTCCGATCACGAAAGCCAGGACCTTCATCTTGGTCACGGGAACACCCATCGCGGCCGCAGCCACCTCGTCTTCTCGGATCGCAGCCCAGTACCTGCCCACACGCGAGTTGTCCAAGTGTCTGATCATCAAAACTGCCAAGAGGATGCCGGGTATCAGTAAGAACCACCAATAGAGCTTCGTCTCCAGCCCGAAGTCCAGGTTCAGTCCGAAGAGATGGATCGAGGGGTTCGGGATTCCCGGGATGCCTCGGGAGCCGTTCGTGATCGTGAGGTTGTTGGCCGTCTGGCGAACGATCTCGTGGAAACCAAGCGTCACGATGGCCAGATAGTCGCCCCGCAGACGCAAGGTCGGCACGCCGAGGGCGAATCCGGCGAGCATGGCGATGATCACCGCGAACGGCAGGGCCGCCCACGGGGACCACTCAACTATGTGGAACTGTCCGACGTTGCCGGATGCCGTCATCAACGCCGCCGTGTACGAACCGAGCATGAAGAACGCTACGTATCCGAGGTCGAGCAGTCCAGCGAGGCCCACCACAACGCTCAATCCGAGCGCGAGGAGGATCCAGTAGCCGGTGTTGAAGAGGATCTCGATCCCGAAGAAGCCCGTAAGACCGATCGTCGATAGCGGGAATACCTCTTTCTCCATCGCCAGGGGGATGAGAGCGAGAAGTGCCGCAGCTAGGAGGTACTTGAAGATCTTCAGTCCGATGCGTGCGGGACCGCTGAGCCCCCCTTCCCACTCCCGGTATTTGTCGACCGGCACCTTGAGGCGATCGAGCTGAGTACGCATCGCTGTAGCCATCAGCCACCGATCCTTTCGCCCATGATCCCGGTTGGACGGAAGATCAGCACCAGCGGCAGCAACGTGAAGGCGATCACGTTCTTCCACTCAGCGCTGATGCATACCGTGCTCATGTTCTCGATCAAACCCAGTAGGACGGCGCCCAAGAACGCGCCGCGGATATTCCCGATACCGCCAAGCACGGCCGCGGTGAAGGCTTTGATGCCGGGGATGAATCCCATGTTCCAGACGACATTTCCGAACAGGATCCCGTACAAGGAACCGGCGATCCCGCCGAAGAATCCTCCGATCAAGAACGTCGTGACGATGACTCGGTCGACATTGATCCCCATCAACTGAGCTGCAACCGGATCTTCGGAGAGCGCACGGATGCTTCGCCCCGTGTTCGTCTTGTTGATGATCCGGTCGAGGACGAGGAAACAAACGACGACCGCCACGATCAGGAGGACCTCGGCAGATATCACTCGGGAGCCGAGGACATCCATGCTGAATGCATCTTGGCCCGAAGCAAAGATGTCGGGGAAACCACGCTTGGCCGGGCCGAGCAGGAAGCCCTGTTGGAAGGTGTAGGTAGCGAAGAACGAAGCCCCGATCGCGCTGATCAGGTAAGAAAGCCGCGCGGCGTTGCGCTTACGGAGTGGCCGGTAGGCAACGCGCTCCAACAGCACCGCGCCGCCGGCGGAGGCAAGGCCACCGACCAACAGGAAAGCCAGGATGATCAAGAGAAGTGGGAACCCGGTGAACGGGCCGTTGAGGGTGATCCACTGACCGAAGACATAGAAGACGGCGATGCCACCGATCGCGAACACGGCGTCGTGTGCGAAGTTGATCAACTTCAGCACTCCGTACACCATCGTGTAACCAAGAGCGATAAGGGCGTAGAACAAACCCAAAGTCACACCCGTGACGAGCCCCGGGCCGATCAGCCCCGCATTGCAGTCCACTCGCTCCCCCGCGTTAGGTCAGAAATCGGCGTTGATACTCGCAGATTGGTCAAGCCGGCGTTTACCCCTCCTCGCCGGCACCCCTACTTATGAGTGAGGGGGGCCGTTTGGCCCCCCTCACAGTTACTTCTTGGTGCTTCCTACTTGAGCAGCTCAGAAGCCGCACCAAGCGAAACGAAGTTCTTCGCCTTGGTGTCCCACTCGTAGATCCAGACGTCGTCCGGACCACCTTCGAACTCGCCGTCGTCGTTCCAACCGTAGCTCTTGGCCACGCCCGCGACGCCTTCGGCAGAGTCAAAGAAGTCGACGATCGCCGCACGAACCTCTTCGATCGGCTCGTCACCGGTTAGATCTCCAAGAGCCTGGATCGCAAGGTTCGTGACGTCCGTCATGTCCGCTGCGAAGGTCCCCGGCGCGTTCTCGCCATAAGCCTCCTGCATAGCGCTGACGTAGTCCTCCGCACCTTCGACCTTCAGCGGGTCGACACACGGGCACGAAGCGAGAGCGCCCTGTGCAGCGTCCTTGGCAGTGTCGCCGAAGGTCGGGTCCTTGGAACCGTCGTCCGTCATGAACGTCGCGTCCACACCGGCGTCGGCAAGTTGCTTGGCCAACGGGCCGGCCTGCGGCGTGTAACCACCGTAGAAGATCGCGTCCGGGTTGGCGTCGGCGACCTGCGAAACGACCGCCGAGTAGTCGGTCTCTTCAGGGCTGATGATGAAAGGACCCTGAGCGAGACTGCCGAGCTCCTTCTGGACGCCATCGGCGAGACCCTTCGAGTAGTCCTGGTTGTCGTGGATAACGGCAACCGTCTTCGCCCCGAGACCATCCTTCAGGTAAGCAGCAGCAACCTCTGCCTGGATGTTGTCCGGCGCAACAGCGCGGAACCAGGTCTCGAAGCCCTGTTCGTCGATCGTCTCGTTCGTACCAGTACCCGAGATAGCGATCCCTGCCTTACCGAAGATCTTCCCGGTAGCGAGAGTCTCGCCCGAGAAATACGGACATGCGCAGAACACGACCGTCTCGTTGGAGACGATCTTCTGTGCGAGCGCGGGGGCCTGGTTCGGGTCACCCTGGCTGTCCTCACTCACGAACTCGAGCGTGCAAGCAACGTCGCCCGACTCGTTCGCGGCATTTACGGCGTACTCGACGCCATCGGCGATCGGCTGACCGACCGACGCGTAGTCACCCGACAACGCACCCATCGTCGCGATCGTCCAGGTGCAGTCCTTCGGCTCGTCTGAGCCACCTGCGCCCGGATCCTCTTCTCCCCCGCCGCCGCATGCGGCGGCTACAAGGCCAAAGGCCATCACAGCCGCAGCCAATTGGAACCTTCTACTCATGCACTCCCCCTTCGCCATCACACCCCTCCCGGCGGATATCCGAGAGGGGAACTTTCAGCCTTCCCAAGCCCCGCCCGGATATGGGCGAAGCGGGCGATAGTTTACAGACGCCACAGGGGAAAACCAACTCACCTACTACTGCGGTCGCAGGCCCTCTACCAGGACTTTCGCGGCGGCAAGAGCCACCGCCAGGTCCTCGAAGGCCACCCCGACGCTCTTTAGGAGGGTTATCTCGCTCTTCGACGACCGGCCGATCCGGCCCCCGACAACCTCGGAAAGGTCCCCGGCGGCAACCTCTTTAAGGGCTCCCTCCTTCATCGGGATCAGCAGATCGCCTGCCTCAGCCAGAGCTGCTTGCCTTGTTTCAACGAAGACCGTCGCCCTGGTGATGGCAGTCGAATCGATCTCCCGCTCCGCCGGGCGATGAGAGCCAACCGCGTTCACGTGACATCCGGCGGGCAACAACGACCCATCGAAGACGGGCGTCGTCGAGGTGGTGCAAGTGCAGACGATGTCTGCATGCCTCACCGAGTCGGGCCCGCCGACCGACGAGTCGACGGCGGCGACACTCGGCGACGCGGCTAAGCGCAGCGCGCCCTCTTCGCTCCTCGACACGATCGTCACTCGATCGATATTGCGCACCACCGACATCGCCTCTATGTGAGCCTCGCCCTGGATGCCCGCACCGAAGACGACGAGATGGCGGGCATCGGGGCGGGCCAGATACTTCGTCGCCAATGCCGACACCGCGGCAGTGCGCAAAGCAGTCAGCTCCGCCGCATCGAAGAGAGCGATCGGTTTCAGCGTGTCGCCGGCGAACAAGACGTACACGCCTTGTATTAGAGGCAGACCATGGGATGGGTTCTTCTCGTTGACGGTGACGAGTTTCACCCCAGCGGCCCGCGCATCCCATGAGGGCATGAGCAGCAGCTGGTCTCCGTCTCGCTCCAGCACCGAGCGTTGCGGTGTGAGTGGGAGCGGTCCCGAGAAGACCTCCTCGAGAGCACCTATCGCTTCTTCCATCGACAACGCCTTGCGAAGCCGCTCTCCGTCGAAGTACTCGGGGTCTGACATGGCTGCTTAGCGGAGCAGGAAACCGGTGCCGATGGGATCGGCTTCTGTAAGGACGAACTCGTGACGTCCCGTGAGAAACGCGCTGCCTTCCACCTCGGTGATAACGGCAGGTGTTCCCGCAACCTCGGCAGCATCGACCACGGTGCCGGTGAAGGTCGAGCCCACGATCCCATCGTGGATCAGTGCCTCGCCGCGCGGCAATTCCCCCGACGCATCGAGCACAGCGAGGCGGGCGGAGGTGCCGCTGCCGCAGGGAGACCGGTCGACCTCGCCGTCGGCAAAGATCGTTACGTTCTTGTGGTGCACCGACTCGCCGCCTTCGACACGTTCGAAAAAGATCACGCCGTAAACGTCCCGCAACTCGGGTTCCAAGGGATGAACCACGTTCTGTTCTCGTTCGATCGCGTGTTTGATCTCTCTCCCCAATGCGATCAACGCTTCGAGGTCATCTTTGTGCACCCTCATCCCCACGTCCGGAGCGTGCACGGACGCGTAGAAAGCTCCTCCATAGGAGATGTCGATCTTCAGTGGCCCCCGGGACGTCGTTAGAGAAAGGTCATTCTCGAAGACGAAGGAAGGGACGTTCCGGAAGCGGACAGAGGTGACCTTGTCTCCCTTCACTTGGGCGATGGTCGATAGACGACCGGACGGCACGTCGACGGTCACTGGCGTCTGAGGGCCTGTGATCGGCACGATCCCCTGCTCGAGCCCCCAGGTGACCAATGCGATCGTCCCGTGGCCACAGGCCGTGCTGTATCCCTCGTTGTGGAAGAAGACGCAGCCCAGATCGCCTTCGGCATCCTCCGGTTCGGTGACGAAGCACCCATACATGTCTGCGTGACCCCGCGGCTCATACACGAGCAGCTGCCGGATGTGATCGATGTTGTCGAGGGCCCACCGTCGTTTCTCCAGGATCGTCCGTCCCTCGAGGGCCGGCACCCCCTCATGCACCACGCGGAATGGCTCACCCGCGGTGTGGTAGTCGACCGTCGATACACACAACTCCTGCGACACCGGGTGGACCTCGCTCAGGCGCCCAGGATCTCTTGTGCAACGTCCATCATCGAGCGGCGTTCGTCCATCGCTCGTTTCTGGATCGCCCGGAAGGCATCGGCCTCCGACAGGCCGTCGGTGTCCATCAGGCGGCCCTTCGCGCGGTCGACGGCCTTACGAGTCTCGAGCTGGTGAGTGAGGTCCTGGGACTCCCGCCTCACGGCGGCGAGCTCGGCGTGGCGCATCAGAGCAACCTCGATCGCGGGCATGAGATCTGACTTCTGGAAAGGCTTGACCAGATACCCCATCGCTCCGGCATCGGCGGCCCGTTGCACGAGGTCTTTCTGCGAGAAAGCCGTGAGGATCAGGATGGCCCCGAGCCCTTCCTCGGTTATGCGTTCGGCCGCAGCCAGTCCGTCCATCCCCGGCATCTTGATATCCAAGATCACAAGGTCGGGCTTGCGCTCGCGGGCCAGCCTTATCGCCGCCTCGCCGTCGGACGCTTCGCCGATGACCTCGATGCCCTCTTCCTCCAGCATCTCTTTGAGGTCGAGCCGGATGATCGCTTCATCTTCGGCGATGAGGACTTTCGGCTTCGAGCCTTCGGATGTGCCCGTCATCAGGCCTTGGAGGCCAGATGGTCGAGAAGCTTGTCCTGGTCGCGCTTCAACTCCTCGATGGTGCTGAGTATCCGGGTCCGTTCCTGTTCGAGACGGGCATGGTCTTCCTTGGCCAGCCGGTACTCGCGCTCGGCAAGGGGAGTCTCTGCCACGACCATCCTGGTGTTTGCCTCCTCGACGACATCCATCTGGAAGAAGATCTGCTCCTCGATGATCGCGAGCTCCTCCCGCGCCTTGCGGAGACGGTCTTCGATCTGGGCGAAAGCCTTTTGGACATTCATGGGATTGAAAAGTATAGGTCGGTCAGCTTCCATTTCGCGAGATTCGCAAACTAGTGCGGCCGGTGGGATTTGAACCCACACGCCCTTGCGAGCAATCGGGTTTGAGCCGATCTTGTCTACCGGATTCCAACACGGCCGCAGAAATCCGAGTTTAGGTGTTATCGCTTGGGCCCGATGATCTCGTCCAATTTCGCTACGTCGGCGCGACGGGACACCGCTATCGTCCGCTCATTCATCCGCCGCCAGCCGACCCCATAGAAGTCACAGGCCCAACAAAATATGCCCCGGATGTCGGCCGAGTAGTTGCAGAACTGATACCTCGAGTAGGCATAGGACTTCCCACGAACCTTCACCTTGTTGGCCCCTCGATAGCCGTCGCTATGGATCAATCCACGCAACAATCCGCCGGGCCACTCCTCGAGGATCCCCATCTGCCAGGGGGCCAACTCGATCTTGCGGCGATGCTTAACCCCCGGGCCGTGCTGGGGAAACAAACAAGGCCAGTGCTTCCAATGAGCATTTACCTCGATGCAACCGGGGCGTCTGACTTGCCCGATAGTCATGGCCCCCCGTGGACGCATCGCTCTTATCGCCTCGCCGGCCTCCCGGATGATCCCGGGGTACTTCTGATCCAGGGTGATTCGCAGCTTGAACACCCCGCGAGGGGCCGCCGTAAGGCAGCCATCCCCCAGATAAAGACCGAGCAGGTAGGCGTAGTCGCGGCAAGGCAGTTCTGCCCCGTCACAGATGGGACATTGGCCATGACCATTAGTTGGGCCTTTGACTCGCCAGTCCCGGATGGTCGATCGAGGGATGCCGGTTAGTCGGGAAATGGCACAGTCGTTCATTCCTAGCGCCGCGTGGCGCATCGCTTCGTCGAACTCCGCGATCGATCGCATCGCGATGGAAACTAGCGAGGGGGTGCGACAGACAAAGGGTGCCTAGAAAGGCGCTAAACAGGTGCGGCTATGGGTGCTGCTACGGGCGGGGCCTGCGGCCCTTTTGGATCCTGATCTGCTTCATGGTGCCCTCCCCCGGTCTGGGCTACCTGCCGGTCTAATGTTTCATCCATCGGCTGTTTTTCCCGGATTTTTAGCCGTTGTCGCATCTTTGACACCCATCTACGTACAACGCCCGAGGCGGGAAAAAGTTGGGTGGAGAGTGGCCTAGACGCTGTCGAGGGCGGCGCGGACCTCCGCCAGGAAGGTGCCGGCCGCCTCGGGCCCCTCCTCGAGGATCCGGGAGACGACAGCCGAGCCGATAACGACCCCGTCGGAGATGCCAGCGGCCTCCACCGCCTGCTGTGGCGTGGAGACTCCGATCCCCACCAGGACGGGCAGGTCTGTCACTTCACGGCATCTGTCCACCACCGGGCCCGCCCGCTCGGAAAGGGACTCCCGCACCCCGGTGACACCCAGGGTGGATACCGCATAGACGAATCCGGTGGCGGTGCCTGCGATCCGCTGGACCCTCGGCGGAGGTGTTGTCGGGGCCACGAGGGGCACCCACGCCAACTCCGACTCAGCGGCGGCGGCTCTCAGCGAGCCCGATTCTTCGATCGGGAGATCGGGCACGATCAGACCGGAGAACCCGCACTTGGCGGCCCGGCGGCAGAACTCCTCCTCCCCGACCGCATGAACGGGGTTGTAATAGGTCATCGCCAACCGAGGGACATCCCCGGGAACGGCAGCCGATGCGTCGAGGGCCTCCAGCGGTCCAACCCCAAGCCGGATCGCCCGTTCGGCAGCTGCCGCGATCACCGGCCCATCCATCAACGGGTCCGAGAAGGGGATCCCCACTTCGACCGCATCCGCGACCTCACCGACGGCAGCAAGAGCGGCCGGATACCCGGGTCGATCCGGGATCCCCGCCATCAGATATGGAACCAGGAGCTTGTGATCGGCGCGGGCCGCTAGCAAGTGCTCGAGCAGAGCCGTCACAACTCCATGTGCTCCGCGATCGTGGCCACGTCTTTATCCCCTCTGCCCGATAACCCCACCAACACGACGTCATCCGACGCGCCCTTTGCGATGACGTAGGCAAGTGCGTGGGAAGGCTCGAGGGCCGGGACGATGCCTTCGGTCTCGGCGAGGAGACGGAAAGCCGCGAGAGCCTGGTCGTCGGTCACTGCTTCGTAGCGAGCGCGTCCACTTGCAGCCAGCCACGCATGCTCCGGACCGACGCCCGGGTAATCCAATCCCGCAGAGATGGAGTGGGCTTCCGCGATCAGGCCCTGTTGGTCTTGCAAGAGCATGCTTCGGGCACCGTGCAGAACACCGGGCTCACCACGGGTGATCGACGCGCCGTGCCTAGCATCGAGGCCTTCGCCGGCCGCTTCGATGCCGATAAGTCGAACCTGTTCGTCGCGGTAGAACGCCCTGAACAGCCCGATCGCGTTGGAGCCTCCGCCGACGCACGCGATCACCTCTTCCGGCAACCGGCCGAGCATCTCCTGCACCTGACTCCGCGCCTCGTTGCCGATCACCGATTGCAGTGACGCGACCAGCTCGGGATACGGATGCGGTCCGACCACCGAACCGATCACGTAATGAGTCGACTCGACGTTGGTCACCCAGTCACGCAGGGCCTCGTTGATCGCATCCTTGAGCGTGCGCGACCCGGCTTCCACGGGAACCACCTCGGCCCCCAGCATCTGCATACGCACGACATTGAGGTGTTGTCTTGCGGTATCGACGGCTCCCATGTAAACGACGCAAGGAAGGCCGAAGTACGCAGCCGCCGTCGCGGTAGCCACACCGTGCTGCCCCGCGCCGGTCTCCGCGATGATCCTCGTCTTGCCCATCCGCTTCGCCAGCAACACCTGTCCCAACGTGTTGTTGATCTTGTGCGCACCGGTGTGTGCAAGGTCCTCACGTTTCAGCAACACGCGCGTTCCGACACGATCGGAGAATCGCTCTGCCTCATACAGGGGTGTTGGCCGGCCGGCAACCGTGGTCAGGAGGCCTTTGAACTCCGATTGGAACCCAACGTCCTCGCGGGCCACTTCCCACTCACGCTCGAGCTCGTCGAGCGCGGCCATCAGAGTTTCCGGTACGTACCGACCGCCGAAATCGCCGAATCGCCCGTGTTCGTCGGGAACGGTCCGGGCCGTCATCGACCCAGGAGCTCGCGCAACTTGGCAGCGGGATCCGAGCTGGTGACCAGACTCTCGCCGACGAGCGCTGCGTGAGCGCCGGCTTGCTCCAGCTCCTGCATCTCGTCCCGCGTAGAAACCCCCGACAGTCCCACGAGGATCGTTCCGTCGGGGACGAGAGGTGCAAGCTTCGCGGTGCGATCGGGGTCGATCTCGAAAGTGTCCAGATCTCGGTGATTGACCCCGATGAGATCCGCTCCGGCAGCTAACGCTCGTTCGAGGTCGCCTTCGGTGTGAACCTCCACCAAGGGCGCCATCTTCAGCGCCAGGGTGAGTGCCACGAGGTCGGAGAGCTCGTCTCCCAGGATCCGGACGATCAACAGCACGGCGTCCGCTCCGAACGCTCTCGCTTCGTAGACCTGGAACGGATCCAGGATGAAGTCCTTACGCATAACCGGGAGCCCGGCCCCCCTTGCGGCCGCCATGTCTTCCAAGGAGCCCTTGAAGAAGTCGGGCTCCGTGAGAACCGAGATCGCGGCCGCTCCCCCGTCCCGATAAGCCGCTGCGACCCGCCCGGCGTCGAGACCTAGATCGAGATCCCCAGCCCGGGGCGTTGCACGTTTGATCTCGGCGATGACCGAGATGCCCTCACCACTCAGCGCGGCCCTGAGGTCCCGCGGGGAGGGGGCCGACGCAACACGCTGTTCCAGTGCAGTGTCGGTGAGCTTGCTCCTCGCCTCCTCGATCCGGTTGCGGGTCGAGCGCAGAAGATCGTCTAGGTAAGACATCGCTTCACCCTAGCGGCGCGTGCCGCTCAGGAACTCCAGCAATGCAGGGCCTAACGCGTCCGGATCACCGGCCACGACGACCGACTCGAACCCAGCTCGTTCGTAAACGTTCGTTCTGGTTCCAGATGAGATGCACTCCTCGCTTGCACAGATCCCCGGGTCATCGCCGAACACGACTAGAGACTCCGGACGCGACTCCCCCACTTTCGAGATCGTCACCATCGTGGGCTCGAGCTCCTCATCCAGAAGGAACTGCGCGAGACGACGGGATCCCAGTGACCCTCCGTTGATCGGGGTTTCTTCCGCACCCACGGCAACGAACGACACGGAATGATCGGGGACCATTACTTTGAGAGCCCGAGCCAACTCCAGCCACAGCCCCAACGCCGTGCCGAAGCCCGCTCTGGAGCCGGGCTCGGTGTCGTAAGGGATGGCCACCACTAAACGAGTCTCACCGCTCGGGGGCAGGGCGATCACATTCGTCGATTTCACTGTGTTCGCAACCGGCACCGCGTCGAGGCGCATCACGTAACCGGCTTGCTGCAGATGACCGGTGAGGTAGGTCGCCGCGGCGAATTCTTGTTGAGACCCGGCCGGACGTGGCCCGATATCCGTGTCGAACTGCTCGGCGTGCTCGACAACTACATCTTTACGGATGGTCGGGGGGCCGAGGAGAGAGGGGTCGGCCGCCGGTCTCTCCCTGGAAGAGATGCAGGCAGGGGTCACCAGAAGGAGCGCTATGAGGAGGTATCGCTTCACCGACTTAGTATCGGGGCCATGGCCGACGAACCGATCTCGTGGATGACCCTGGACGAGGGAACCCCCGTCCTTGCCGCCGACGGCGAGGAGATCGGAACCGTTGCCGAGGTTGTCGCCGATCGCCAGAAGGACATCTTCTCCGGCATCGCCGTCAAGTCCGGACTCTTTGCGAACAAGCGGTTCGTTCCCGCCGATCTGATCGAATCGATGAGCGCAAACGCGGTTCGTGTTGGACTCCCGGCGACAGAAGCAGACGCCCGGCTCGACCCCTACCCTTGATCCCGGCCCCCGATCGAACGGGCGGCCGCCACTGCTCTTAGCAGGGCCTCGGCCTTCCGCCGCGTCTCGTCGGCCTCGGCGGCAGGAACCGAGTCGGCCACGATCCCCGCACCCGCTTGTACGTAGGCGATGCCTCCCGTGGCAACGATCGTGCGAATCGTGATGCACGTATCGAGATTGCCCGAGAAGTCGAAGTAACCAACGATCCCCGCATAGGGGCCGCGCTTGGTCTTCTCGAGCGTGTCGATGATCTCCATCGCGCGGATCTTGGGGGCCCCCGAAACCGTTCCTGCCGGGAAGCAAGCCGTCAGCGCGTCGAAAGCGGTCATTCCTTCCGCCAGGCGCCCGGTCACGTTCGACACGATGTGCATGACGTGTGAGTAGCGTTCGATCTCCATCAACTCGTCCACGACGACCGTTCCGTACCGCGCCACGCGGCCCACATCATTGCGAGCCAGATCAACGAGCATCACGTGCTCGGCGCGCTCCTTCTCGTCGGCTAACAGCTCTTCCCCGATCGCCTGGTCTTCGGCCTCCGACGTGCCCCGGCGACGAGTACCGGCGATCGGACGCGTCACGATCAGGTCGCCTTCGACCCGCACCAAGGGCTCGGGTGAAGATCCGGCGATCTCGATCTCCGCGTGGTCGGCGTCTCCCCCGAAACGCAGGAAGTACATGTAGGGGCTCGGATTGAGCGTCCTGAGCATCCGGTAGGCGTCGAACGCGGACCCTTCCAGGGGGGCTTGGAACCGACGCGACGGGACGACTTGGAAGATGTCTCCGGCATATATGTGCTCGCGCGCTTGCTCCACCCACTTCTCGTACTCGCCATCGTCGACCGGAGAAGAGAACTCGACGTCTCGTTCCTGGTCGATGTCGATGGCAGGGGTGGGCAAGGGAGCGGCAAGGAGCTCGACGATCTCGTCGCAACGCCTCGCCGCATCCGTATAGGCGCTGTCCGGGTCCTCGGCCCCCGCCACGTTCGCGATCACGAAAGCTTTCTGCAACAGATGGTCGAACACGACCATCGTTCGCGTGAGGATCAACGCAAGGTCGGGCAGGTTCAGATCGTCCTGCGGTGCATCGGGGAGACGTTCCAGCTCGCGCACGCAGTCGTAGCCCATGAAGCCGACGGCACCGCCATGCAAAGGAGGGAGCCCTTCGACCTGGGGTGATCTCAGAGCCTCGAGCAGTCTCCGAACGTACGCAAGCGGCTGTTCGCCCTCAGCGGGAACAACGGGGGCCGTTCCCTCCACCGACAACTTTCCGTCCTTGGCCTTGACGACCGCGAACGCATCTCCGCCGAGGAACGAATAGCGAGCCCAACGTTCGCCACCCTCGACACTCTCGAGCAGGAATCCGTTCGGCTGGGGATCCAGTTTCATGAACGCGGCAACCGGTGTCTGCGCGTCGGCTAGGACCTCACGCCAAACGGGCACGACCGGATGCTGGGCGACCATCGAGCGGAACGTCTCGAGTGTGGGTTTATGAACCGTCATCAAGCACTCGATAGAAACAGGAGGTCTCGCCGGTATGACATGCGGGGCCGGCAGGGTCCACCAGCATGAGCACCGCATCGGCATCGCAGTCGTAGCGAACCTCGACGACCTTCTGGGTGTTGCCCGAAGTTGCCCCCTTGTTCCAGTACTCCTGACGCGAGCGGCTCCAGAACCAGGTGGTCTTCGTATCGAGTGTTCGGCGCACGGCCTCGGCGTTCACCCACGCCAGCATCAAGACGTCCTTCGTCTTGGCGTCCTGAACTATGGCCGGCAACAGCCCCCGGTCGTCGAAGGTGAGGTCTTCGGGCACCATCGCCGTCTCATGGCTCCAGGTCGTACGGGAACGGATCGGTCAGGTGCTCGATTCCGTCGTCGGTGACGAGGACAGTGTCCTCCAACCGCACCCCGCCGACACCAGAGAAGTAGAGGCCCGGTTCGACGGCGACCACATCACCAACGATCAACTCGTCGGCGCGACGTCCCATCCACGGACGCTCGTGCACCTCGAGACCGACCCCATGCCCTAACGCGTGCATGAATCCCTCTTTAGGCAGGCCGTCACCCGTGTGGTTCAACTGAGTCGGGAAACCCGCTGAGTCGAAGTACTCGGCAACCCGGGTGAAAGCATCCTTGGTTCCCGGCTTCAGTGAATCGAACGCAACGTCGAGGGCTTTGCGAACGTGCCCGTAGAGGTTCTGAAGCTCCTCTGAAGGCTCGCCCGGAACGAACGTCCGGGTCATGTCCGACCACGCCCCCGTCGTCAGATCCCGCGGGAAGCAATCGATGATGCAGGAAGTGTCCGGAAGGATCGGGCCACTTCCGATGTCGTGTCCCTTGAGGCACGCATCTCCGGAGTGGACGAGGATCTGCTGGGATTCCGTCCCCTGGGTGAGAAGCTCTTTCTCCATCGTCTCCCTGATCAAGCCGGCGGTGAGGATCTCGCCCTCGAACCGAAGCGTTCCTTGTGGAGTCTTCTCGGCCTCGCGGAGCATCCGGGCCGCCGTGAGCATCGCCGTGTCCGCCGCACGTTGAGCTCGTTCGATGCCCTCGATCTCCCATGGGGTCTTGCGGCGCCGCCTGCGTGCCCATACGGCACCGTCGGCAACCACCTCGGACCCCTTCTCGCGCAGGTAATCGGCGATCACGATGGGGAACGTCGAAGGAACGGAGACCGTCTGAGCACCGAAGTGCTTCAACATCCTGGCCGCCAGCTCGGCTTGCATCAGGTGCTCGGGGATCGACTCGTCTTTGACGATCTCGTTGATGCCCAGGGTTTCGAACGAAACGACCTCGTCCAGGATGTCCTCCCGCACCTCGAAGATCTCGACTTCGAACGGCCCGCAGGCGATGATCCGCTTGCCCTCGAGCTCGAGGAACAGGACCGGATCGAACGCGGCCTCGGCGATCTCGTGGCGCATCTCGGGGCTGTGTAGCGAGTCCCCAACGTGGAAGAAAGTCGTCATGGTCGGGGCATCCTAACGGGGAGGCCTCGATCCAAAAGCGCCCGTTTGGCGTCTAGAACGCTGAACGCGCCGAAGTGGAAGACCGACGCTGCGAGTGCTGCCTCGGCTCCTCCTTGCTCGGGATCGACAGCATCAGCCAGATGTTCCGGTGTCCCCGCGCCGCCCGACGCGATAACTGGAACGGGGACGGCGTCTGCCACTTTCCGGGTGAGCTCGATGTCGTATCCGGCGGTGGTGCCGTCGCGATCCATCGATGTCAGCAGGATCTCGCCGGCCCCCATCTCGCAGGCCATCTGGGCCCACCGGATCGCATCGAGGTCCGTTGGGACACGACCACCCTCGACCCATACCTCCCAATCCGAATCGCCACACACCTGCTCCCTACGACGAGCGTCTATCGCCACGACGATCGCTTGACTGCCGAACTCGGCGGCGGCATCGCGTATCAACTCGGGGCGTTTCACCGCTGCGGTGTTCATCGCCACCTTGTCCGCCCCCGCGACGAGCAAACGCCTAACGTCGGCCGGTGATCTCACCCCTCCTCCCACCGTGAGTGGGATGAAGACCGTCTCTGCCGTCTTCGTCGCCGCTTCGAGGATCAGGTCTCGCCCTTCGTGCGAAGCGGTGATGTCGAGGAAGACGATCTCGTCGGCACCTTCGGCGTCGTAACGAGCAGCCAACTCAGCCGGATCGCCGGCATCCCTCAACTCGACGAACCTGACCCCTTTGACGACTCGACCCCGATCCACGTCGAGACAAGGGATCACCCGCTTCGCCAGGGTCACGGCTCGATCAGAGGTGGCTCTACCTTGCCGCTCACTACTTCGTCCGCCGCCAGGTTGGCTTCGACCACCCCGAACTTGTGCTCGTACAACGCGCGGCCCACGATCACGCCGCCGATCCCGTCGGCATGCAGATGAGCGATCGAGCGGACGTCATCCAACGATGAGATGCCACCCGACGCGATGACCGGCAGGGTTGTAGCCCCGCTGACGGCCAGCAGCGCTTCGATGTTCGGCCCCCCCATCGTCCCGTCGCGTCCTACGTCGGTGTAGATGAATGCCGACACGCCTGCCTCTTCGAACATCTTGATCGCGTCCAACACCGGCACTCCGGAGCCGACCGTCCACCCGTGCGAAGCGAGCTCGTCGCCCTTGGCGTCCAGGGAAACGGCGATTCGGGGGCCGAAGCGCTGGCACAGCTTTGTTAGAGCGGCCGGGTCTTCCAGCGCGACGGTTCCGAGTACCGCCCGATTGGCTCCTGCCATCAGGAATTCCTCGACGTCGTCCATCGAACGGAGCCCGCCCCCGGCTTGGACGGGGCACGACGCCTTACGCACGACTTCGAGCACCAGCTCGCGGTTCTCGGGGATTCCCGTCTTCGCGCCATCCAGATCGACGATGTGCAACCAGCGGGCCCCCGCGGACGAGAATCCGAGCGCGACCTGGATCGGATCGTCGGAATAGACCGTTTCGGTGCCGAAGCGTCCCTGAAGAAGGCGAACGCACCTTCCTTGCGAGATATCGACGGCCGGAAACACTGTGAAACCGAGGCGTGAGCTAACTATCTGCGATCCACTCCTTAAGTAAGGCGATGCCGTCCGGCCCACTCTTTTCGGGGTGGAACTGCACGCCGGTGATGGAGCCCGAATCAACCCGGGCTGCGAAACGAGCCCCATGTTCGCACCAACCGGTGACGGTGCTCTCCTCGTCCGGCTGAGCGGCGAAGGAATGGTCGAAATAGAAGTACGTCTCATTAACAGTGTTCCAGCCCATGTGAGGCACGGGGACCGTGTTGGGAAGCCTCGTCACGCGGCCCGGAAGCACGCCGAGGCCCGGCTGATCGCCCTCTTCACTGCGGTCGTAGAGGACCTGCATCCCGAGGCAGATCCCGAGATAGGGACGCTCGTCGGCGACCCACCCCCGCACGAGATCGGTCAGCCCCAACTCCGCCAGGCCGGACATGCAGCGACCGAAGATCCCCTGGCCGGGAACGCACAAGGCATCGCAGCGAGCGACGTGTGCCGGATCGGCCGACACCGAGACCGTTGCACCGGCGGCTTCGAACGCCTTGGCCACGCTCCTGAGGTTGCCCATACCGTGATCGAGGACGCAGACGTTCACAAAACACCTTTGGTGGAGGGGATGCCGTCCGGGTCGCGCGGATCGAGGGCGACTGCGTCACCGAGTGAGCGCGCCAGTGCCTTGAAGATCGCTTCCACGCAGTGATGCGCATTGCGCCCGGCCAAGAGAGAAACATGCAAGGTGAGACCGGCCGTCCTACTGAGGGCCTGCAGGAACTCCTCGGTGAGCACCGTCTCGTACTGCCCTATCGATTCGGCCGGGATGTCCGCGGAATAGACCAGCAGTGGTCGTCCGGAGATGTCGAGAGCCACCCGGGCCAAGGCTTCCTCCATTGGCACGGTGGCGTCTCCGTATCTGCGGATCCCCCGCTTGTCGCCGAGCGCTTCGGCCAACGCTTCGCCCAGAGCGATGCCCACATCCTCGACGGTGTGATGGGCATCTATCTCGAGGTCCCCTGCTGCTTCGATCTGCAATCCGACGTGAGAGTGACGACCGACCTGATCGAGCATGTGATCGAAGAACGGGACCCCAGTCGATACCTCGACCGGCCCCCCATCGAGGTCTACCTGAACCCGGACCTTCGTCTCTGTTGTCTTCCGGTCGATCGTCGCGGTCCGTGTCACAGAACTTCCTCCAGGGCAGACAGGAAGGCATCCATCTCTTCGGGCAGGCCGGCGGTCACCCGCAAGCAATTCTCGAGTCCCGGGCTACCCGAGTAGTTCCGGACCAGGACTTCCTTCTCCAGCAGCTCTTTCCACACCCGATCCGCGTTCTCGACCTCGAAGAGCACGAAGTTCGCCTTCGATGGGTGAACCTTCAAGCCCATCTTGGCCAGCGCCCCCGCCGCCCTGTCTCGCTCACCCCTTAAAGCGTCAACCAGTTGCAAGGTCTCTGTCGAATGCTTGATGGCGGCGGTACCGATCACCTGGGTGATCGTCGACAGGTGGTACGGGAGCCTGACCCTTGCAAGTTCCGCAATCAGCGCCGGTTGCGCCAGCATGTAACCGATCCGGACCCCGGCGAGGCGCCATGCTTTGGAAAACGTTTTCGTGACGACAAGGTTGTCGTGTTTCCCCAACAAAGGTCGGACGGTATCGGCTGGACCTGCGAACTCCGCGTAGGCCTCGTCGACGACAACAAGTCCCGGAGCTGCTTCTAGGAGGGCGGCAACCGTGGACAGGGGCTCGCAGTCCCCCGTCGGGTTGTTGGGTGAGCAGACGACGACGATCTCGGGCCTCTCTGCCTCAATCGTCTTCACGGCGCGATCGAGATCGATGTGCAAGCTCTGCGTGCGACTCCCGTTGACCACCACCGTCGATGCGATCTTGGGGATCAAAGAATGGAGCGAGTACGTCGGTTCGAACAGGAGAGCCTTACGACCCGGCCCCCCGAAACCGAGGAACAGGTGCATGAAGACCTCGTTCGATCCGTTGGCCACCCAAAGACCTTCCACCGGCCACCCGATGTGCTTCGAGATTGCCGAATAGAGGCTCATCGCGTCACGATCCGGATAGCGATTGAGGGCGGCAGCGCGGAGCTCTTCGGTGACCTCCGCGATCAAAGCCTCGGGCGGCGCGTAAGGCGACTCGTTCGTATTCAGGCGGTATCGAGCCGGGAGCTGGGGAGAGATGTACGGCTCGACCGTGCCGAGGTCATCCCTGATCGACAAAGGGATCCGGTCCTTCATATGAGCGGTTCCTTCTTGTCCTGCAACCGGATCTCGACCGAACGAGAGTGCTCGTTCAAGCCCTCCGCCTCGGCCAGCGAGTCGATGTGAGGAGCGAACCTCTCGAGCGCGCTGCGCTCGAAGCTGGAGACGTAGATGCGCTTCAGGAAGTCACCGACACCGAGGCCCGATGACCAGCGGGCGCTTCCTCCACTGGGCAGCACATGGTTGGTGCCTCCGATGTAGTCGCCGATCGCAACCGGCGAATAAGGACCGACGAACACCGAGCCTGCGTTCCGCACGCGGTCCACCGACTCCATGGCCCCCTCGAAGACCAGCTGCAAGTGTTCCGGAGCAAATGCATTCACGGTTTCCAACGCCTGATCGAGATCGCGCACCAGGATCGCGCGGCCCCCTTCGATAAGAGCATTCTCGACATCGTCGGCTCGCTCGTGGCGCGCAACTCCGATCTCGAGGGCTCGCATCACTCGTTCGGCCAACTCCGGAACCCACGTGACGAGGATGTGGCTGCCGAGGGGGCCGTGCTCGGCCTGGGCGATCAGATCCGATGCGAGAACCGATGGGTCTGCCGACTCATCGGCAACGATCACGAGCTCGGTGGGGCCGGCTTCGGAATCGACCCCCACCCAACCCTGCACCCGGCGCTTCGCAAGGGTCACGTAGATGTTGCCGGGGCCGACGATCTTCTCGACCGGGCGGACCGATTCGGTCCCATAGGCCAAAGCGGCGATAGCCTGCGCGCCCCCGACGCAGTAGACCTCGGAGACATTGGCCACCGCACATGCGGCAAGAACGGCCTCGGCGATCTCCCCGTCAGCGCGTGGCGGCGAGCAGACGCTTATGCCTTCGACGCCGGCCACCTGCGCCGGGATCGCGGCCATCATCACGCTCGACGGATAAGCGGCCCGGCCCCCCGGGACGTAAACCCCCACGCGTCGAAGAGGGCGGATGACCTCGCCCACCATCTCATCGGGCCCTCGCTCGACCCAGTCCTCCTGCATCTGCCGTTCGCCGGTGCGGCGCAGACGCTCGGTCATGACCTCGAGGGCATGGACCAACTCCGGGCGCACGAGCTCGCGGGCCTTCAGGATCTTCTCTTCGGGGACCCTCAATCGATCCGCCGTTACGCGCACACCGTCGAACTTCTCCGTGTACTCGATGAGTGCGCTGTCACCCCTGATGCGAACGTCCTCGACGATCGAGGCGACGCTCTGGCGCGGGTCCTGGCCGGTGGCAGCCGGCTTCGGTCGCACTAGGTGTACGGGCGTGTGCTGTTCCCGCCCATCGATCAGCTCCAACATGGAGTCAGATTAGAGGCAAGCCGCTCAGGGCTTGGCCCAGTCGTGGTTGCAGTCCTTGCACAGGATCGAGCCCATCACGATCGCCAACCGGGCACTGCCGCACCGTGGGCACTTGTCGACCTCTTGCTTCCACGCCGGGTTTTCGTCTTGGCACTCGGGGCAGACGAGGATCTGTTCACCGCCGATCACCCCGCGCTTCCAGGGGGAAGCTCCTTTGACGGGATCAGTCTGCACGCGCTCGCACCTGTAGCAGGGCACGAGCTAGACAGTAACCACCGCTTTGGGTCCGAGGAGGGCCTTCAGCTCGGCGTGCAGCCCATTCGTCGTGTCGACGGAAAACTCGCTGCCGAGCCTGAGGACGGTCGTCGACGCCCCACTCGCGAGGTGAAGGAACACTTTCGTCGAGCCCGGATGGCTCGCCAGGACCTCTTTCAGAGAATCCACGACCTTCGGTGTGCAGCCATCCGCCGGCAGCGAGATCTCTAGCGGTTTCTCGGTCGCAAGATCCGGCTCGCGCAGCTCGAGAGCCATGAGCTTCACGGTGTCGTCGCGGGCGTCGCGGTCGACCCGCCCTTTGATCAGAAGGATCTTGTCGGGGGCGATCAGCGCCTGGTACTGCTCGTAGGTCCGGGCGAAGACGATCACCTCGACGCCGCCACCCGAGAGATCCTCGACGTCCAACGTCACCATGATGTCCCCGCGCCTGGTGATCCTCTTGTTGAGACCGGCGACGAGACCCCCGATGGTCAGGACCTCTCCCATAGCCCGGTTGGCGAGCGCAGCGATCGGCGCGTCGCACATCCGGCCCAGCAACCCTTCGATCCCCAACAAGGGATGGTCCGAGACATAGAGGCCGAGCACTTCCTTCTCGTAGATGCGCGAGATCTCTTTGGGGAACTCCTCTATCGAGATGGGGGTCTCGTGGTGACCGTTGCCGTTCTCGTCCGGCGTGGAGGTGTCGCCTCCGGCGAACAGCGAGAACTGACCGGCCTCTTCCTGCTTACGCGACGAGATGACGTCGGGGCAGATCGACTCGAACGATTCAAGTAACCCGCGCCGGGTGTGTCCCAGCGAATCGAAAGCACCGGCTTTGATCAACGACTCGACGGTCTTCTTGTTGAGGCAGACGTAGTCGACCTTGCGACAGAAGTCATAGAAGGACTCGAAGGCACCCTTCGCATTCCGCGCTTCGACGATCTTCTCGACTACTCCTTCGCCGACGTGTCGAACGGCCGACAACCCGAATCGGACCTGCGTGCCGACCGGCGTGAAGTCCATGTCCGAAGCGTTCACGTCGGGGATCAGAACGGGGATCCCCATCTTGCGAGCGACGTGCAGGTAGTAGGGCTTCGCGTCCTTACTGTCCTTGACCGAGGTCAACAGTGCTGCGAGGTACTCGACCGGGTAGTGAGCCTTGAGCCACGCGGTTTGGTACGCGACATACGCGTAGGACGCCGAATGGGCCCGGTTGAAGGAGTAGTCGGCGAAGGGCTGGATCAAACTCCACAGCCGCCGCGCGTCCTGCTCGGATACGCCTTGGTTCTTGCAACCCTCGATGAAGCGTGGTTCCTCTGCGGCCATGATGCTTCGGTCTTTCTTACCGATCGACTTACGCACGAGGTCGGCCTGACCCGGCGTGTAACCGGCGAGCTTCTGCAGCAGCTGGACGATCTGCTCCTGGTAGACGAGGACCCCATAGGTCTCGCGTGTCACGTCCTCGATCGTCGGGTGCAGGTACTCGACCTTGGCGGGATCGTTCTTCCGCTCGATGTAAGCCGGTATCTGCTCCATCGGCCCCGGTCGGTACAGCGCGATCAGAGCCATGATCTGCTCGAACTTCTCGGGCTTGAGCTTCACGAGCAACCGGCGCATGCCGTCGGACTCCAGCTGGAAGACGCCATCGGAGTCGCCGCGACAAAGCATCTCGTAGACCTTCGGGTCGGCGAAGTCGAAGTTGTCGACGTCGACGTCGATCCCCTGATTAGCCTTCACGTAATCGCGACAGAGGTCGATGACCGTGAGGTTGCGCAGGCCGAGGAAGTCCATCTTGAGCAGCCCCAGCTTCTCGACGCC
>Ga0190275_10000654_pt1 | contig 28458 bp, 33 predicted proteins | sample Popmic550T_FD_133745 | JGI IMG/M metagenome (GOLD analysis project Ga0190275, IMG submission 133745) | Populus adjacent soil microbial communities from riparian zone of Yellowstone River, Montana, USA - 550 T | ecosystem: Environmental > Terrestrial > Soil > Riparian zone > Trees stand | place...
GCATGTGCCCCCACGGCCTCGAACACGTCCTGGATCGTCACGTCGTGGCCACGAAAGCGACCGGGCACGATCGACCCCCCGTAGAGCATCAGCGAAGGCACGTTCAGCCGGACGAGCGCCATCACCGTGCCGGGGATCGTCTTGTCGCAGCCGGAAAGGGCGACCACGGCATCGAAGAGGTGACCGCGCGCGACCAGCTCGATCGAGTCGGCGATCACCTCCCGGCTGACGAGCGAGGTCTTCATGCCCTCGGTGCCCATCGTGATGCCGTCGGAGATCGCGATCGTGTTGTACTCGAGCGGTGTGCCCCCGGCGGCGCGAATGCCCTCCATCACCTTGGCCGACAGCCGGCGCAGGTGGAAGTTGCACGGCATCGTTCCGATCCACGTGTTCGCCACGCCGATGATCGGGCGACGCAGATCGTCGTCGGTAAGACCGATCGAGTACAGGTAGGAGCGTGCCGCGGCGCGCTCCGGGCCCTCGACCACGACCCGGCTGCGGCGCCGGGCGTCGGCTGTCGCCGGATCGACCGTCATCGCGCCGGGCCGGCGTCGGCGGTGAGCGCGGCGGGCGCCGGAGCCGTGGAGACGCGCTCCCGCCTGGCATCGCGCTCCCGCTCCCACATCGCGAGCCGCCAGAGGTCACGCCGAACCTGTTGGGGGTCGACCTGACGCCCCGGCAGGTGCATGTTCGCGCGCCTGATCAGCCCCTCCTCGTCGGAGCGCAGCATCATCCACTTTGCCAGCACGTCGTCGGAGTCGGGGAGCTTCGGCCCGTACATGCGCTCCTCGTGATCGGGGAACTCCACGCAGTACTCGCTCATGAGACTGTTCGAGCCGGGCAGGTACGCCACGATCGGCTTGTGCGGGTAGATCAGGTAGCAGTAGGCGCCGGTCGCCGTGTCGTCGAGCGAGTTGTGGCCGATCACGCGGATGACGCCCAGGTCGCGGTACATCTCCCACTCGTCCCGGTTCACGATCGACCGCAGCAGGGCGCGCGCGCGACGCTCGGCGCGGCGCTCGGTCCCGGGGTCCAGTCGCGGCGCGCGACTGAGCCGGCGCCCCGACCGGCGGCGATCAGCGGACGCAGCGTGAATACGCAGCACCAGCGAGTACCCGGCCAGCGTCGCCGCGATCAGCGCGACGACCACGAAGGCGACCGTGGACATGAGCCCGGAGCTCCTTACCGCTCAGCCGCCGGCGGCGCGCGGGAAGAATATGACCCGCTCCGCGCCCTCCGGGATCTCGGCGTACTCGCGGACCATGATCGCCTCGCGGCGTCCGCTGGAGCCGTCGGTCGTGGGCACGGCGGCCCACATGCCGGCGTCGAGCTGATGCCGGAACTCCTCGACCAGGCGCTCCTCGTCGGCGCTCAGCTGCGGGTCGCCCTCCGCAAGGACGACCTCACCTCTCCCCGGCATGAGGCGCAAGAACTTCACCGGCCGGATTATGCCAGAGGGCCATTCCTCGCCCCGCCCCGGAGCTGCCCGGGGGGGCCGTGCAGACGCCCTACAGAGCTGCGCTGTCGGTGATGCGCCGCCGGGCCGCGATGCCCAGGGCATCGACGGGCCCGGGCCCCGCGCCGATGTCGGTGAGCGCGTCCCGAACGGCCTCCGAGGCGACCCGCTTGGCCGCCACCGCTGCCTCGAGCGGGTCCAGCCCGAGCGCGAGATGAGCAGCGAGCGCGGAGGAGTGCGTGCAGCCCGAACCGTGCGCCGATCCGCCGGGATACCGCGGACCGGGAATGTCGACGGCGTGCTCTCCGTCCCAGAACAGGTCGACCACCTCCGCGCCCTCGGTATGGCCGCCGGTCACCACGACGTAGCCCGGCCCCAGCGCGCCGAGCGCCGCGGCCACCTCCACCGGAGTCTCACCATTGCCGGCCTGCGCCTCGTCGGCGAGGGCGCGCGCCTCCAGCAGGTTGGGCGTGATGACGGTCGCTGCGGGCAGCAGGTCCACCAGCGCACGACGCGCATCTGGGTCGAGCAGCGAAGCGCCGCTTTCGGCGACCATCACCGGATCGAGTACGACCGGCACGTCCCCGAGAAGGTCGAGCGCCGCCCCCACCGTTGCCACGGTCTCCGCCGACCCGAGCATTCCGATCTTCACGGCGTCGACGCCGATGTCGTCCGCGACTGCCCGGACCTGCCCCAGGATCGCCTCGGGCGGGATCGGCGTGATCCCCGTGACGGCAACCGTGTTCTGCCAGGTGACCGCGGTGATCGCCGTCATGCCGTGCACCCCGCAGCTCGCGAACGCCTTCAGGTCGGCCTGGATCCCGGCGCCGCCGCCCGAGTCCGACCCGGCGATCGACAGGACGCGCGGTGTGGTCACGGGCGCATTCGGCATCGCGCCTCTCAGCATACGCACGCGCACCTCCTGCAAGCGCACGATCAGACACGGCGTACATAGTCTCCGCCGGGCCCGCGCCCGACGAACCCCAGAAACTCGAGCTCCGACAGGCCGGCAAGCGCGTCCGCGACGTCAGTCCCTTCGGCCAGGCCCTCGACCGACCCGATCCCGGTTTCGACGGACTGGAGCAGTCTGCGCAAGCGCGGCTCCAGTCGCGCGGCCAGCGCCGGGTGCGGCGCCGCGGCGCCGATCCCCGCGGCGGGCACGGGGCGCTTGCCCGGACCGAACAACGCGTCGAGCACGTCGGAGGCCGAGCGCACCACCGCCGCGCCCTCGGACAGCAGCCGGTTCGGACCGGCGGCCAGCGGGCTCGTCGCCTGTCCGGGCACCGCGCCGACGTCACGACCGAGATCCTGTGCGAAGCTCGCGGTGATCAGGGATCCGGAGCCCTCCGTCCCCTCAACCACGATTGTCATGCGGGCGAGCGCCGCCATGATCCGGTTGCGAGCCGGAAAGCTCCAGCGGAACGGGCGCATCCCAGTGGGCATCTCGGACACGGCGAGGCCGCAGGTCTTGAGCTGCTCGTGCAGGCATCGCTTGCCGGGCGGATAGGCGAGGTCCGCCCCGCCCGGCATGACCGCGATCGTCGGTCCGCCGGCGGCCAGCGCCCCCGAGTGCGCTGCGGAGTCGACCCCGTAGGCCATCCCGCTGACGACCGGCACGTCGCACGCCGCCAGGTCCCGTGCGAGTGAACCCGCCATTTCGATCCCATAGGAGGAGGCCCGCCGCGATCCCACGATCGCCACGGCTCCGTCGCGTGCCGCACGCTCGAGCAGCGCGCCGTCCCCGATCAGGTGGAGTGCGGCGGGCGCATCCGCGGCGTGCGCGAGCAACCGCGGATAGCGCGGAGCGTGCCGGCACACGACCTCGATGCCGGCGGCCTCGGCACTGGCGCGCGCGTGGGCAGGATCGAACCTGGCCAGCGGCCTGTCGACCTCTGCGCGCTTTGTGCTGCAGAGCGCCTCGATGAGTTCGTCATCGGAGAGCGCGAGCACCTCCGGCAGGCGACGACGGTTCGGCTTCCTCGCCCGCTCCACCCAGGGTGCCAGCAGCCCGAGCAGGGCGGTACGGCGCAGGCAGCCGTCGCAGGCGGTCACACCAACATCCCGGCCACCGCGCCGTCCAGCACGGGCGGTGGCTCTCGGTACGCGACGGCCTGCGCAACATGCCGGCGAAGGACGCGGTCCGAGCCGTCCAGGTCGGCGAGCGTTCGCGCCACACGCAGGACGCGGTCGTGCCCACGCATCGTGAGGCCCGCACGCTCGTGAGCGTCGTGGAGCGCTGCGCGGGCCGCCGGCTCGAGATTGGCCACCCGGCGCAGCTGAGCATGGGTCATGTGGGCGTTGCATGCGGCCGGGCTCCCGCGCAGGCGCCGCTCCTGCACCGCACGGGCTGCCAGGACGCGTTCCCTGATCGTGCGCGACCCCTCGGGCTCGGCCTCGGCCATCACGTCCTTGGCACGAGGCTGCTCGACGCGCAGGATCATGTCGATCCGGTCCAGCAGCGGCCCGCTGAGACGCGCCCGATAACGGGCCGCGACCGAGGGGTGGCAGCAGCATTGACGCCGCGGGTCGCCCTGGTATCCGCACGGACACGGATTGGTTGCGGCGGCGAGCAGGAACCGAGCCGGAAAGCTGACCGTGCGCTGCGCCCGCGTGACCCGCACGCAGCCCTCCTCGAGCGGTTGGCGCAGTGCCTCGAGGGCGGGCCGTGCGAACTCCGACAGCTCGTCGAGGAACAGCACGCCGTGCTGCGCAAGGCTGGCCTCCCCTGGGGACGGCGGCCCGCCACCGCCGACGAGGCCCGGAGCGGAGATCGAGTGGTGCGGGGCACGAAACGGCCGGCGCTGCACGAGCGGCGCCGGACCGAGCACGCCGGCGACGCTGTGGATGCGCGTCACCTCCAGCGCATCGCCGAAGCTGAGCGGCGGCATGATCGAGGGCAGGCGCCTGGCCGCCATCGACTTGCCGCTGCCGGGTGGCCCCATCATGAGCACGTTGTGGTTACCGGCGGCGGCGACCTCGAGTGCGTGCTTCAGCGCCCGGTGACCCCGCAGTTGCGCAAAGTCCTCGCCCTCGGGAGGATCGGCCGCCAACCAGTCACGGGCGTCCAGCCGCTCGGCCACGGGTGGGCCGTCACCAGCCAGGAATGCGGCGAGCTCGCGTACGGTGCCGACCGGGACCACGTCGAGGCCGCCGACCAGCGCAGCCTCCCCGGCGTTGTCGGGCGGCACCACGATCCCCTCGCACCCCGCGGTCGCGGCAGCGTCGGCCATCGCGATCGCACCCCGCACGCGGCGTACCGACCCATCGAGGCCAAGCTCACCGCAGAACGCGTGGCCGGCGAGACGATCCGGCGGCGCCTGCCCGGAGGCCGCGAGCAGCCCCGCCGCGAGGGCGAGATCGAAGGCCGGGCCCGCCTTGCGAAGGTCTGCGGGAGCGAGGTTCACCGTGATCCGCTTGAGCGGGAAGTCGAACCCGGAGTTGACGAGCGCGGCCCGGACGCGCTCCCGCGACTCCTGCACGGCCGCATCGCCCAGTCCCACGATCGTGAACGACGGCAGCCCCGTGTGGATGTCGGCCTCGACCGTGACGCGGATGCCGTCGATCCCGAGCAGCGTGAAGGTGGTCGCACGAGCCAGCACGGTCGCAACCTAGGTCGCCGCGCGTCACAGCGGGCGCGCAGAACGAGCCGCCTGCCGCACAGGCGTGGAACGTTGGTCACGTTCGCTGCCGGATCGGCACGTTTGGGTGGTCACCCGCGCGTCTTCGTCGGCTTCCATGGGATGTCATGGCAGGCGACCACAGACGCGCACTCGGCCGTCGGGGTGAGAATCTCGCCGCGACGCATCTGGAGCGGCATGGCTGGCGCATCGTCGAGCGAAACTTCCGCACGCGCGAGGGCGAGATCGACCTGATCGCCGCCCGGCGCGGCACGCTCGCCTTCTGCGAGGTGAAGACGCTGATCGCCCGGCGGGCCCCGCCGGCCAGCGGCCCGGCGAACCCGGTGGAGTCGGTCGGCCCGGCCAAGCGGAGCCGAGTGCGTCGCATGGCCCGCGCCTGGCTGGCGGACGGCCGGGAGGGGCACCAAGAACCACGGCATCGTCATGTGAGGCTTGACGTCATCGGGGTCCTGCTGGCCCCCGACGGTACGCTGCTGCGGCTCGAACACCTCGAGGGTGCCTTTTGAACCTCTCCAAGTACAAGGACCGCGTGGAGCTGCGCCGGGTTCCGCGCAGGTGGATGCGCCGCGCGTACTGGCGACTCGTCGGCTCCACGCACCGCGCCATGGAGCTGCGTTACGGAATTCGCACCGAGGGCGACGTCGACCTCGAGGACCTGGGCGTCGCGGAGGAGCACCGCTTGGGCTACGAGGGCTCGCACTGGATCGGCGTGCGGCGTGCCCTGAGCCGGCTCGCTGTCACGCGCGACGACGTGTTCGCCGACTTCGGGTCGGGCAAGGGCCCTGCCGTCCTCGTCGCGGCCACCTTCCCCTTCCGGCGCGCGATCGGAGTCGAGATCTCGGACGACCTCACTCGATCGGCCCGCGCCAACCTAGAGCGCTCGCGCCTGCATCCTCGCGCCGGCAGCGTCGAGTTCATCGCCGCCGACGTGCTGCACTACGAGATCCCGGACGACCTCTCGGTGGTGTACCTCTACAACCCGTTCACGGGGCTCCTGTTCGCGCGCTTCATCGAGCGCCTGTTGCGGTCGCTCGAGCGCCGTCCCCGGCCGTTGCGGCTGATCTACAACTACCCCTTCGAGCATGACTACGTGATGGCGACCGGCCGCTTTCGGCCGATCGATCTCTCCTACAGCTACTCGCCCGCGTGGTACCGCAGGCCGGGCTACGTGATCCTCACCTACGAGGCGCTCACACCCGATGGTCAGCCCTACGGACCACTGCCCGGAAAGCGCTCGTCCCCCGCGCGGCTGGGCCGGTGGGCCGGTCGCAACGACCCCCGGTGGGAGCTTGTCGGTCCCCAGCACGCCGATGCCGCGGACGCGGCCCGGGCCCGTGAGCTGGAGGACGTCTAAGCGTCGATGGCCAGCTGCTGATAGGCGATCGACTGGAACGAGCGCCGGTGCAGGTCCGTAATGCCGAGCTTCGCGATCGCCGCGCGGTGCTCGGGTGTCGAATAGCCGACATTCGACTCGAATTCCCAGCCGGGCAGCTCACGCGCGACGCGGTGCATGTAACGGTCTCGCGTCACCTTCGCGACCACGGATGCGGCCGCGATCGCGGCGCTGCGCGCGTCGCCGTCCACGACGGCCTGCTGTGCATGGCCCGTGTCGCCGACCCGGAAGCCGTCCACCAGGCAAAGGCAATCCGGCACCGCCACCCGCCTGAGGGTGTCACGCAACGCAGCCAGGTTCGTCACGTGCAGGCCGCGCTCGTCGATCCCGCGCACACACCGCGACGTGACCGCCACTCGCGCAGCCGTGCGCACCACGAGCGGGTAGAGCGCCTCGCGTTGCTCCGCGTCATGCACCTTCGAGTCGTCGAGACGGGTGAGGGCCCGCACCTCTCGCGTAGTGAGGCGGCCGTAGTCGAGCAGCACAGCGGCCGCGACCAAGGGCCCGGCAAGGCTCCCCCGCCCCGCCTCGTCGGCACCGGCGATGAACCGGCATCCAAGCTCGCGGTCGAAGCGGAACAGCCGGCCGGCCGTGCGCCGGCGGCGTCGGGCGCGCGGCTTCGCGGGCGGTGCTGCCGTGTCCGCGGCGCTAGAAGACGCCGACGCGTCTGGGTGGCCAGTAGGTTGCGAAGGCCTGCCCGATGATCCAGTCCTCGGGGACGGGACCCCAGAATCTGCTGTCGTCGCTCGCCCCACGATTGTCGCCCATCATAAAAAAGTGACCCGGCGGAATCTTTATGGGATTGGGGAAATTGCAGGTTCCGGGCGCACAGGGCCGGACATCGTCGTCACCGTCCTGGACTTCGCCGTTCACGATCGAATGCCCGTCCCTGACGGACAGCGTGTCGCCCGGCACGGCCACGATCCGCTTGATGAAGTTGACGTCGTCGCGTTCTTCTGTGGGCCGTGGGCAGAGCTCGTTCTCGGCATGCTCGGCACCGCAGGAGTTGCTCTCGGCGCCCTTCGGCGGATGGAACACCACGATGTCCCCGTGGTCGGGATCGCTGAACTTGTAGTTGATGCGGCTCACCAGCACGCGTTGACCGACGTCCAGGGTCGGCTCCATGGACTCGCTGGGGATCCGGTACGGCTTCACGAGAAACGCCTGGATCAGGAGCGCCAGACCGATCGCGATCGCCACGATCACGACCAACTCGATCAGCGAGTTGTGAGACTCGCTGCCGCGCAGCCTGCGGGCCGTCCCGCTCAAGCGGACTGGCCCTGCTTGTCGCCCTCCGCGGGCGCTTGCTCCTCTTCGGACTCGTCCGCCCCAGCCTCGTCAGTCTCGTGGGCCTGGGGCTCCTCGCTCGCCTGCTGCGGCGCGGCATCCTCCTCGGCTGCGGGCTCCTCGGCTGCGGGCTCCTCGGCTGCGGCGTCCTCGGTGGCCGGGACGTCGGCTCCGGCGTCCGCGTCCCCCGTCGGCTCGCCGGCAGACTCGGCGTCAGGTTGGGGCGGCGCCTCGGCTGCTGTCTCCTCCGCCGCCCCGTCGGCGTTCACCTCACCCACCACGCCCACGTTCTCGGGGCGGAAGTCCCGCATCTCACGCAGACGCGCCTTGCGGCCGACGCGGCCGCGCAGGTAGTAGAGCTTGGCGCGTCGCACCTCGCCGCGCCCCACGACCTCGATCCGCTCGATCTTCGGTGAGTGCACGGGGAAAGTACGTTCCACGCCGACGCCGAACGAGAGCTTGCGCACCGTGAACGCGCGCTGTGGGCCGCCGCCCTTTTCCTTCAGGACGACTCCCTCGAAGACCTGCGTGCGGCGCCGAGTGCCCTCGACGACCTGGAAGTGAACCCGTACCCGGTCGCCCACGTGGAAGTCGGGCACCGGGCGCATCTGGCTGCGCTCGAGGGTTTCGATCAGTTCGGTCATGGCGAGAAAAAAAGCCGCCTACGGGGGCGGCGTGGCGGGCGACTCGATCGGAGCGCTGATGTTAGCGGAAGCAGCCGAGGCCACATGCGCCGTCTAGACGATTGATTCCAAACTCCCCGCACCCACGGATGACGCTGCGAACCTTCGCTGGATCATCGTCCTCGGCTCGCCCATGCAACCAGCATGGGCTTCGCGAGCGCCGTCAGGCGCGGTGCGCGCGCGAAGCGCGCGATCCTCGCCCAGCTCGGTTATCTGAACCATGGGCCTCCCGTCAAGTAAGGGGGGTCGTGATTGTGGAGCGTTGTCGCTCGCAGCTGCTCGATCTCCGCACGGACGCCCTGGGTTATCTGGGTCCACGACCTGATGGTCGGCGACTTGATGGTCGATCGGTCGATCCGCATGGAGCGACTCCGGCCGCTCGTTGTTCTGAAGGCCGCCGCCAGCGGGCGGGAGCCACGAGCTTTGCGGGAGCTGGCCGGAAGCTTTGGTGCCATCTCGCAACTGGGGGGCTTGGCGCGAAAGATCGAGACACTCCCTTGGGGTCAGTCCTCGAGTGGCTCGAGCGCGGCCGGCCCGAGCTCGCGCAACACGTGGAAGGAGCGACGCGCGAGCTTGCGCGCGATCGTGAGCGAGGCACGCGTGTGGGACATGCGCTCCTTGAGCCGCAGCAGCTCGGCGTGGTCGGGGCTGGTGGGCCGACAGGCCGACTGGGCCGCTTCGTAGAGCGCCCAGCGCAGATGCGGCGAGCCCTGGCGGGTGAGCTTGCCCACCCTCGAGCGCCGGTCGGAGCGGTGCACGCCGATGTCGATGCCGGCGCAGCGCACCGCCTGGCGCGAGCGCCGCAGTCGGGCCACGTCGCCGAGCTCGGTGAGGATCGCGGGAGCCGTCAGCTCTCCGACGCCAAACAGCTCCATCAGCGCCCGGCAGCCGCGCTGGCGGCGGGCGAGCTGTCTGATCTGTCGCTCGATCGAAGCGAGCTCGCGGTCGATCGCCTCGACCATCGAGAGCGCGAGGTCGATGCGCTCGCGTGCATCCTGGGGCAGCTCGAGCCGCTCGAGGAAGGCCCTGCCGTCAGCGCTCAGGAGCCGCTCGGGCGTGCCTTGCACGCCATGGTGGAAGAGGGTCGCCTGGACTCGCTGCAGCCACGCGCCGCGCTCGTCGACGAGCGTCTTGCGCAGGCGCGAGCGAGCGCGCCATTGGCGCACGTGCTCGGGCGGGATCCAGGCCTCGGGCAGGCGCCCTTCGCAAAGCAGCGTGCGCAGCCAGCGGGCATCTTCGCGATCGGTCTTGGCGCGGCGCTTCGATCCGCGCCGGGCGCGCGTCTCGGCGGGCTCGGCCAGGTGCGCGACCGCGCCGCTAGCTTCCAGCGCACGGCAGACGAACAGCCACCCGGTGCAAGCTTCCACCGCGACATGGATCTCTCGATCCGGGAAGCGGTGCACCCAGGCGCGCACGGCCTCCGGCGTGGAGGGAATCCGGGCGCAATGCACCTCAGCCGTGTCGGTGTCGAGCGCGTCGATGGTGATCTGTCTTCTATGCACGTCGAATCCGGCTACCATCGCCATTGGGGTCTCCTTTCGAGCTCCGGCTTTTGCCTATCGCGCGAATGCTCTCGCGCTGAGCCGAGGGAGACCCCTGTTCATGCCATGTTCTCGCGCCCCCGTGGGCACGCGGATTCGGAATCAACCGTCTAGGCCCCCGACCTGCGCCGGCGCGCCTGCTCTGCCCGCCAGCTTCGCACCTGCTCGTGGTGGCCGGACAGCAGAACGTCAGGCACCTCCCAGCCACGAAACGAGGCGGGACGCGTGTAGTGGGGGTACTCGACGCCTCCCTCCAGCGCGGTACTGAACGATTCCTCGACCGCGCTGCGTTCGTCTCCGAGCGCGCCGGGGAGCTTGCGCAGGACGGCGTCGGCGACCACCATCGCGGCCGGCTCCCCGCCCGAGAGCACGTACGGCCCGATCGAGACGGCATCGTCGGCAAGCTGATCGCGGACGCGCTCGTCGATCCCCTCGTACCGAGCGCTGAGGAGGGTGAGCGACTCCAGACCGGCGTACTCCTCCGCGATCGAGTCGTCGAACGGGCGACCGGAGGGCGCGAGCACCACGACCCGCCCGGTCGGCGGCTGCGGGAGGCCGGTATCCCCGTAGACCGCCCGCAGGGCGGCGTCCACCACGTCCACCCGCAGCACCATCCCGGCGCCGCCCCCATATGGGGAGTCGTCGACCTGGCCGTGCGACAACGGCGTCGTGTCCCGGTAGTTGAAGAGCCGCAGATCGTGCCCGAGGCGGAGCGCGTTACGGACGTGATGCTGCCTCAGGAACCAATCGAACCACTCCGGGAAGAGCGTGAAGACGTCGATGTTCACGTGCGCGGGTCCAGGAATCCCATGTCGACGTCGATCCGTGCGCCCGCGGTGTCGACGCTCCGAACGGCATCGCCCACCAGCGGCACGAGCAGAGGCTCCCCACCGGGCCGCTCCACCTCCAGGGTGTCAGCCGAGGGGAGCAGCAGCACATCGAGCACGCGTCCGACCGGCCGCTCGCCGTCGACGACCTCGCACCCGACGAGGTCGTCGACGAGGAACTCACCCTCGTCCAGGGCGCCGAGCACGGCGCGTGGCACCGTGATCGCCTCGCCCCGGAGCGCTTCGGCCGCGGTGCGGTCGCCCACTCCTTCGAGCACCACGATCGGGCGGTGTGCGGTCCCCCGTCTGGCGACGATGCTCATGTCGCGCCCCCCCACCAGCACCGCCCGGCCGGCGTCGAGCAGTTCGAGCCGCTCCGTGGGGTCCGACACGGTGAAACCCCCATCCGTGCCGTGGGGCCGGCCCACTCGGCCGATCCGCAGCAGGTCAGTCGACGATCTCGACCAGGACCCTCTTGCCCTCTTTCGTGCCATCGGCCCTCATGATGGCGCGCAGCGCGTTCGCGGTGCGGCCGTGGCGCCCGATCACCTTCCCGCGGTCGTCCTCGGAAACGATCAGCTCGAGGACCACGGTGTCATCGTCCTCCTCGAACTCGTGAACCTCGACCTTGGCCGGCTCGTCGACCAGAGTCCGTGCGAGGAACTCGAGCAGCTCCTTCAGGCGCTGATCCCCTTTGCCTTCATCAGCTTCTTGACCGTGCCACTTGGCTGCGCCCCCTTCTCGATCCAGCCGCGCAGCTTCTGCTCGTCGAGCACGATCGTCGATGGGTCCGTCTGAGGGTTGTAGTGGCCGAGCGCTTCGATGAAACGCCCGTCGCGCGGTGAGCGCTGGTCAGCGGCGACCACTCGCCACATCGGGTTGTTCCGGGCGCCCACGCGGGTGAGCCTGATCCTTACCGCCAAGTCATGCCTCTCGAGGTCGAAGGGACGCCACAGGATACGCAAGCGCGGGCCGAGTCAACGGCCACCACGCATGAGCTGCTCCATCGAGGGCATCTTCCCCTGCTGGAGCGAGCGCATCATCTTCTGCATCTGGGCGAACTGCTTGATCAGCTGGTTGACCGCCTGCACCGAGGTCCCGGACCCGGCCGCGATCCGCTTTCGGCGCGAGCCGTTGATGATCTGCGGGCGGCGGCGCTCCTCCAGCGTCATCGACGTCACGATCGCCTCGAGCCGGTCGAGCTCGCGCTCGTCCACCTTCGCGTTCTTCAGTTGCTTCAGCTGCCCGAAGCCGGGCAACATGCCCATCAGGTTCCCGATCGGGCCCATGCGCCTGATCTGCTTCATCTGGTCGAGGAAGTCGTCGAAGCCGAACTCCTGCTTGCGGATCTTGCGCTCGAGCTCCTCGGCGCGGTCCGCATCGACCGTCTTCTCCGCCGTCTCGATAAAGGACAGGACGTCGCCCATGCCGAGGATCCGCGAGGCCATCCGGTCTGGGTGGAACAGCTCGAACTCGGCCAGCTTCTCGCCCGTCGACGCGTACAGGATCGGCTTGCCCGTCACCGCCTTGATCGACAGCGCCGCGCCACCGCGTGCGTCGCCGTCGAGCTTCGTCATGACCACGCCGTCGAACTGCGCCGTCTCGGCGAACTGCTCCGCCACGTTGACGGCGTCCTGGCCGGTCATCGCGTCGACGACCAGCAAAACGTTGTGGGGGCGCACGCGCTGCTTGATGTCGGCCAGCTCCTGCATCAGCTCCTGATCCACGTGCAGCCGGCCCGAGGTGTCGACGATCAGCACGTCCTGCCCGTCACGGCGCGCCTGGCCGAGGGCCCACTCCGCGATGTCCCGCGGGTCCTTGTCGGTTCCCTGCTCGTACACCGTCGCGCCGGCCTGGGCGCCGACCTTCACGAGCTGCTCGACCGCGGCAGGCCGGTATACGTCGCATGCGGCCAGCGCCACGCTCTTCTTCTCCTCCTCACGGAGCATTCGAGCGAGCTTCGCCGTCGCCGTCGTCTTGCCGGAGCCCTGGAGTCCGGCCATCAGGATCACCGTGGGGGGCTTGGGCGAGAACGTGATCCGCCGCCCGGAGTCGCCCATCAGCGTGGTCAGCTCCTCGTTCACGACCTTCACCACGTGCTGGCCGGGGTTGAGGCTGTCCATCACCTCGGCGCCGAGGGCCCGCTCCTTCACGGCAGCCGTGAACGAGCGCACGACCTTGAAGTTGACGTCGGCCTCGAGCAACGCGAGGCGGATCTCGCGCATGGCCCTGTTCACGTCCTCCTCGCTCAGCTTGCCGCGCGAGCGGACGTCGGAGAGGACGGACTGCAGCTTGTCGGAGAGGATGTCGAACATCGCCGGCCCCCAAGGATAGGTGGGCTCGGCGGTTTGCTGCGCTCTACCGGAACTCGTCCAGCAGCCCCGGCCGCTTCGTGGCCAGAATCCCCACCTGGCCGGCGGTCTCGCCCGTCTGCACCCGGTGCATCACCCGCGTGTCGATGAATCCTGCCCAGCGCAGGATCCGCTCGACCACGGCGGGGCCGGAGGGCACCCATTTCAGGCCTTGGACGCCCGCCTCGGGGCCCGCCACAAGACTGTCGTCCTCCATGTCCCACATCGTGGCGGTGTCGAGGATCATCAGCTCGTTCGTAAGGTCGGCCGCGATCTTCAGGCCGGAGACGGGGTCGGCGAGGTGGCAGAAGAGCCCCGCGAAGATCGTGATGTCGAACGGCTCCAGGCCAAGCTCGGGCAGGTCGTAGACATCCATCGCCTCGAACCGGATGCGGTCGCTGTGCGTGCGCTGCTCCTGCAGGAGGCGGGCCTGGCGGATCCAGTGCTCGCGTACGTCGGAGCCGAAGCAGTCCCCCGCGCCGGCCTCACGCGCCCAGAACAGGTAGGCGCCGCCGTTGCAAGCGGGGTCCAGGACGGTGCGACCCTCGAGACCCTGCTGATACACCTGCTGCAGGGGACCGACGATCTGGTCGCTCAGGTCGGCCCGGTCGGACATCCGCGGCAGTGTAATCGCGTCAAACCCGCATCACGCCTTAAATACCCTAATTCCGCCCACCTTTTTGCTATATTCGGCCGACCTGGAAGCCCCTTGAAGGAGCCGCATGGAGCCAGCATCGGTCGAGACGACGCCCAAGGGCCGCAAGGGCTCGCTCGCGAACCCGGAGGTCTACGAGAACGTACCGGGCCACGTGATCCCGATCTTCGAGCGCGAGTTCGACGATTTCGACACGGAGGCCGGCAAGTTCCTGGATGGCGAGACCCCCGAGGACCAGTTCATCGGCTTCCGGCTCAAGCAGGGGGTCTACGGGCAGCGCCAGGAGGACGTCCAGATGATCCGCGTGAAGCTGCCGTTCGGCGGCGTCACCCCGGAGCAGATGGAGGCGTTCGCCGACCTGGCCGAGCTCTACACACCGTTGAAGAAGGGCCACGTCACCACGCGGCAGAACTTCCAGTTCCACCACATTCCCCTCTCCGACGCCGCGAAGGCGATCCGCATGATTTCCGAGACAGGACTTTCGAGCCGCGAGGCGTGCGGCAACACCGTCCGCAACGTGACCGGCGACCCCTGGGCCGGCGTCACGGAGGGTGAGTTGTTCGATCCCACCCCCTACGTGGGGGGCTTCGTGCGCTACTTCGTGCGCAACGAGGTGTGCCAGCTGCTGCCACGCAAGTTCAAGGTCGCCTTCACGGCCACCGACGAGGACATCGCGATCACCAACATCCACGACCTCGGGTTCCTACCGCGCATCCGCGAGATCGATGGCCGACAGGTGAAGGGCTTCGAGATCCGCACCGGCGGCGGCACCTCGATCATGCCTCGGGTGGGCGGCCCCTTCTGGGAGTTCGCGACCGTGGACGACGGCGAGTACCTGAAGGTCTCGGAGGCAGTCCTGAGGATCTTCGACCGACAGGACGACCTGCGCGCCAACCGCGCCCGCGCCCGGATCAAGTTCCTGATCGACCGCGTTGGGATCGAGGAGTTCCGCAAGATGGTGGACGAGGAGCTCGAGGGCGACTGGGTCGACGAGCGGGACTTCACCCCCGACCCGCTGCTGTTCATCGACGACGAGCAGGCGAACGCCCCTCAGAAGCCGCTCGAGCACGGTAGCCCCAACGGCGACAACCGTGAGTTCACCGAGTTCCTGGCCGCGAACGTGAAGCCGCAGAAGCAGGAGGGCTTCTCGACTGTCGAGGCCAAAGTCACGCGGGGCGACCTCACGCCGGAGCAGTTCCGCGGCCTCGCTCACCTCATGCGAGAGTTCACGGGCGGATACGCGCGCACCAGCGTTCAACAGAACTTCGTGCTGCGCTGGGTGCGCGACGAGAGCGTCTACGACGTGTGGATGCGGCTCCGTGAGCTGGGGCTCGGCGATGCGGGCGCGCACCAGATCACCGACGTAGTCAGCTGCCCCGGCACCGACTCGTGCAAGCTCGGGATCACCAGCTCCATGGGACTCAATGCGGCGGTGCAGGAGCGGCTCGAGCAGATGGAGATCTACGACGGCCTGACGCGCAAGATCCACGTGAAGATGAGCGGCTGCCCCAACGGGTGCTCGCAACATCACATCGCGAACATCGGCTTCTACGGGGCCGCGATGAAGGTCGGCGGACGCCAGCTCCCTGCGTACATTGCCCACCTCGGAGGCAACTACGAGGGCGGCGAGGTCGTGATGGGCAAGCGGCTCAAGGCCCGGATCCCCGCCAAGCGCGTCCCGGACGCAGTCGAGCGGTGGGTGCGCCATTACGAGACCAACCGCACCGAGGGTGAAGAGTTCAACCCCTTCGTCGAGCGGGTCGGGACCGATGAGTTCGAGGCGCTTGTGAAGGACCTCGCGATGCCGGTCGAGTTCGGCCCCGAGCACATCGCCCACTTCATGGACTGGGACCGCAAGAGCCTGTACGAGGTCGTGCGCGGCGAGGGCGAGTGCGCAGTTTAGGCTTGAGGCGAGCGTAGCTCGACTCAGATGACTGAGGTGACGGCGAAGCCGTCTAGATATTCACGTTTCGAGTAGCGCTCGCGCGAAGTCGTTCGGGTCGAACGGGCGCAGGTCCTCGAGGCTCTCGCCGATGCCGATCAGCTTCACCGGGAGGCCCATCTCCTCGGCGATCGCGAGGGCGATCCCGCCCTTGGCCGTCCCGTCGAGCTTCGTCAGCACGATGCCGGTCACATCGACGGTGTCACGGAACATCATCGCCTGGCGGAGGCCGTTCTGGCCTGTGGTGGCATCCACCGTGAGCAGCGTCTCGTGCGGCGCCCCGGGCAACTGCTTCTCGATCACGCGCCTCACCTTGGCGAGCTCGTCCATCAGCGGCACCTGTGTGTGCAGGCGCCCGGCCGTGTCGGCGATCACGACGTCGTGCCCGCGTGCGCGCGCAGACCCGATGGCGTCGAACACGACGGCACCCGGGTCCGAGCCTGGATTGGCGCGCACGATCTCGCACTCGGCACGCTGAGCCCATTCGCCGAGCTGTTCCTGCGCGGCGGCGCGGTATGTGTCCGCGGCCGCCATCACGACCGACAGCCCGGCTTCCCGGCGCAGGTGCCATGCGATCTTGCCGATCGTCGTGGTCTTGCCGGTGCCGTTCACACCCACGATCAGCAGTACCGTCGGTTGATGGGACACGTCGATCCGGTCATCGCCGACCCGGGCAACCTCGGCCAACAGCTCGCGCAGACGCCGCTCGAGTTCGTCCCCACCTGCGATGGCGCCCTCTCCGGCCTCGCGCTCGAGGCGTTCCACGACCATGGCGGTCGTGCGCGCACCGACGTCCGCATAGATCAGGACCTCCTCGAGGCGCTCCCACGTCGCGTCGTCGAGCGGCCCGCTGAAGGTGGCCCGGAGCTCGCCGCCGAGCGCCTCACGCGACTTCGAGAGGTTCTCGCGCAGCCTCCGGAAGAAACCCCCGCGCGCCGGCTCGTCATCCGCCGCGGGCGCCCTGACGTCACCCCGGCCGTCCGGGGTGATGAAGACGTCCTGCCAGGTCTGAGCCATGGCGGGCGATTGTAGGGACCGCCTCCTGTCAGGCCCGCGCGACTGACAGGGTGCCGCAAAACTCGCGCAGCACGGGCACGAACTCGGCGCTCGTGCTCGGCTTCTCGTCGCACCTGAACACGCGCGCGTGCGGGAAGGCCGCCACGGCGTCATCAAAGCCTTCCGCAGTGAACAGCAGGCACCCCCGGTGCTGTGCCAGCAACATGGGCACGGTCAGGGTCGCAAGTCGCTCTCCCATCGCCGCGCCCTCCGCCTCGCGAGCCTCGTAGAACGGCGCCGCCACCTCCGTCGGAACGCGGCGCACCCACTCGTCGGCAATTGCCTCGCCGTAACCACCCTGCGTTTCCTCTCCGCCGGTCAACTTGAAGAGTTGCCGCACGAACGTGCGGGGATCGATGCGCAGCAGGCTCTGGAGCCCATGCAGCACCTCGCGGTTCAGCGCCGGCCGGGGCCCGTCGATCGCGTTCGAGACGCGCGCGTGGCCCAGGGCGATGCCCCGCAGGCGATCGCCGGCGGCGACCGCCAGATGGGAGGCGCCGGCGACACCAAACTCGTCGGCGGCGACGATGAAGCTGTCCCACCCGCGCCGATCAGCCTCCTCCAGGCCGCGTCGCCCCGTCGCCTCCGAGCTGGGGTCCTCGACCGGCGGCTCGTCGCCGACGCCGGGGGCGTCGTAGGTCGCCACCTCCGCCCATTCTTCGAGCAGGGGTCGGATCACCCATTCCACCTCGGTGAGCATGGGGACCAGCAGTAGCCGCGGACGCTCCATCGTCAGGACAGGATCTCGCGAACGCCCACGGCGCGCAAGCTCTACGCGGCGGTGGCCGCGCGGGCAGCCTCCGCCTCGGGCTGCGCCTCGAGGCGTCGCGAGACGATCTTCGAGACGCCGTCGCCGCCCATGCTGACCCCGTAGAGCACGTCTGCGGCCTCCATCGTGCGGCGCTGGTGCGTGATCACGATGAACTGCGCGCGATCGGAATAGGTCCGCACCAGCGACAGGAAGCGGTCGATGTTCGTGTCGTCGAGCGCAGCCTCGACCTCGTCCAGGATGTAGAACGGACACGGGCGCGCGAGGAACACGGCGAACATGAAGGCGAGCGCGACGAGCGACTTCTCGCCTCCCGACAGCAGCGACAGGCGCTTCGTCGCCTTGCCGGCCGGCGTCACTTCGATCTCGACGCCAGGGGCGTCGAAATCGAAGGACGAATTACCGTCCGCGGGCAAGCCCGCGGCCGGGTCTCCCGCGGGCTCGGCGCTACCTTGCTCGGCGGGCTCGGTCGCAGGGCCGGCGCCGAACGTCGGCTCGCCGGGGTCCTGCTCCTCGGCGGCCCCGAGGACCGGTTGTGGGCGCGGTGCGCTGACGCGCCGGAGGCGCCCGGATCCGCCCGGGAACAGCCGCCCGATGACGTCCTCGAAGTTGCGACGGGCGGCCTCGAACGTCTCCTCGAAGCTCTCGCGGATGCGCCGGTCGGTCTCGCGGATCAGGCGCCGCAGCTCCGCGAGCGCTTCTTCCAAATCCGTGCGCTGCGCCTCGAGTTCCTCGACGTGCTCGAGCGCTTCCTCGTACTCGCGCGCGGCAAGCGGGTTGACTGGGCCGAGGAGCTCGCGGCGGCGCTCCAGCCGCTCCACGCGGCCCTGGAGCTCTTCCCGCTCCTGCTGCCCGAGTGGCTCGAGGGCCACCGCCGATTCCACCTCGAGGCCGAGTTGCCCGGCAACCTGCACCACGTCGGCAGCGATCGCCTGTTCGCGATCGCGCACGTGAGCCACCCGCACCTCCTCCTGTGTGAGCTGCTCGCTCACCTCGCGCAACTCGCCCTGAAGCTCGTACTCGCGCCGCGCCAGCTCGCGCAGCTCCGCGGCCACGCTCTCGCCCTGCGCCTCGTCGGCGCTCAGCTCCTGCTCGAGGCGCGTGCGCCACTCGCTTGATCCGGCGAGGCCGGCCTGCATCGCCGCCAGGACCCGCTCACCCTGGGGCAGCGCGGCCCGATCTCGTTCCAGCGATCGCTCCAGGGCCGTGACCCGCGCCGCATGACGCGCCTGCTCGGCCGCCAGCCGGCCGGCGACGTGGCGCTCGGCGGCGATCTCGGCCTCGAGCTGCGCCCGGCGCGCTGCCTCGGGGCCGTCCCCATGCTCGCGGCGCTGGTCCGCGAGCCACGCGAACCGGCGCGCCTCTTCCTCGGCTTCCTGCGTCGCCCGGCGCGCGTCGCGCCTGCGCGCCTCGAGACTCTCGCGACTCTCCTCGAGCGCGGCCGCGGCCGCCGTCTCGCGCATCGCGGCCTCGCGCGCCTCCTCGAGCCGGCGCGTCGCGGTCTCGACCTGCGACTCCAGGCCGGCGAGCCGGTTGCGCTCGGTCAGATCCTGCTCGGCGCCGCCGGCGGGCAGGCGCCGGATCTCTCCGCGGCGGCCGTCGTATGCGATCCCGGCGCGCGTGACGGCGAGGCCGGAGAACTCCGCCGGCAGCGCACCGAGGTCGTCGACGACCCACGCATCGGCGAGCAACGCATTCGCGACGTCGGCCGCATCCGCGGCGGGTCGCACCCGGTCGAGCAGCCGTTCCGCGCCCGCACCGGGAGCACCGACCGTGTCCGCACGGGGCGTGCGCCCGCGCACGAGGGCGCGACCGCCCTCGTCCCCGGCCGCGACCATCGCCCGCTCGCCCTCGCGGACGGTCGGGACGATCGCCGCGCCCAGCAGGCCGCCGAGCGCAGCCGCGACCGCGGCCTCATAGCCCGGCTCGACCTCGAGCCGCCCGGCAAGTGCGTCTCCGCGCCCCACGGAGGAGAGGCGCAGACGCTCGCGGACCCGCTCCAGCTCGACCGCGACCGCGCTCTGCGCGCGCGCCGCAGCGTATCCGGCCTCCTCGGCAGCGCGCCGGCGATCACCCACCGTGGCCGTCTCGGCGGCGAGCCGTTCGAGCTCGCGCTCGGTCTCCCCGGCACCGCCCTCCAGCTCGGCCCGGCGGCGCTCGGCCTCGGCGCGCTGTGACTCGAGCCCGGCAAGCTCTTCGTCGAGCCGCGCCGCGCGTTCGGCCTCCAGACGCTCCAGCTCCGACTCCAGTTCTCCGAGCTTGCCCTGAGGCGCCTCGGACGCCGGCTCACGGCTCGACCGCAACGACTGGAGCGCGCGAGCCGAGCGCTCGACCCGCTCGCGCAGCGCTTCGGCGCTCGCGGCCACCGAATCCACGCGCAGGGAGATCCGGTCCACCGCGGCACGGGCGGCGAAGGCCCGCGTGGAGAGCCGGTCGCGTTCGCGGCCGCGCTCCGCGAAGCGCCGCTCCGTCTCCTCGCGGGTGTGTGCGACGTCCATCAGGCGCTGGTCGACGCCGTCGCGCCGCTTGCGGGCGGCGGCCGCCGTGCCCTCGGCGCCGGCGAGCTCGGCTCGCGCTGCGCGCAGATCGTCGCCCAGCAACACCGAGCGCGCCTCGAGCGTCTGCCGCTCGAGGCGTGCGTGCAGCTCCGCCGCCTCGGCCTGCCGCTTCAGCGGCCGCAGCCGGGAGCGCGCTTCGCGCTCGACGTCCAGAGCCCGGTCGAGATTGTCCTGCGTGCGGTTCAGCTTCAGCTGGGCGCGGTGGCGCCGCTTGCGGTGCTTCGTGAGGCCTGCAGCCTCCTCGATCAGGGCGGTGCGATCCCCGGGCTTGGAATGGACGATCGACTCCACGCGGCCCTGGCTGATGACCGAGTGCATCTCCTTCCCGAGCCCTGTGTCGGACAGGACCTCGAGCACGTCCACCAGGCGGCAGCGGGCCCCGTTGAGCATGTAGACGCCCTCGCCCGAACGGTCGATGCGGCGCGAGATAGAGATCTCCGAGAAGTCCGTGTCGAGCAGTCGGTCGGAGTTGTCGATCACAACCTCGACCTCGGCGGCGCTGCGACCCTTGACGCCGTGGCCGCCGGCGAAGATCACGTCCTGCATCGACTGCCCGCGGACCGCGAGAGGGCTCTGCTCACCCAGCGCCCACAGCACGGCGTCGGTGATGTTCGACTTGCCGCTGCCGTTCGGGCCCACCACCACGCTGATACCGGGCCCGAAGGTGAGGCCCGTGCGGTCGGGGAAGGACTTGAAGCCCTTCATCGTGATCGCCTTTAGATGCATGGCTTCACGGTATGTCCGCGACTTCGTCGCCCCTAAAGTCATCTGCTTCGCGCCTCCGGCGCTCGCCAATCAATGGGGCCGTTTCGCGGTCGTCGAGGGTCGCGAGCGCGGTCCGTGCAGCTTCCTGCTCTGACTCCTTCTTGGAACGCCCGCTGCCTGTGCCCAGCGTGTCGCCACCAACCTCCGCAACGGTCTCGAACAGCCGGTCGTGAGGCGGCCCCTCCTCGTTGACGACCCGGTACACCACCAGCTCGCCCCGCTGGGCCAGCCGCTCCTGAAGCTCGCTCTTGAAATCGTGGACGCTGCCGATCGCGCGTTCGACCTGCGCTTCGAAGGCCTCCGCGACCGCATCCGCGGTCGGCTCGAACCCGTACTCGAGCAGGCACGCGCCGATCCCCGCCTCGACCGCCTCGGCCAGCACGCTCTCAGCGGAGACGAGCCGCTGGACCTGGTGCTCGTAGCCGGGCGGCGCGGCTGCGCGCATGCGGTCCGGGACGCCGACTGCTCGCGCGACCTCCACGCATGCCCGCCGGCTCACTGTCTGGGCACGGATCTTCGTCAGCCGCCCGGCGGTGGAGTGAGGGAAGCGCGGAAACAGCGTCCGTGAGACGGCGATGTTCAGCACGCTGTCCCCGAGGAACGCCAGCCGCTCGTAGGACTGCTCGCGCTCGGAGACCCACGACGAGTGCGAGAACGCCTGTCGCGAGAGCGGCTCCGGGAGGGCATCGAATAGGGCCAGCAGATCGTTCAGTTCGGTTATCAGGGCGTGGGGTTGACCGGCGCCTGTGCCAGCACGAAGTCGACCGCATCCCCGACCGTCTTCACGCGCTCGGCCTGGTCTTCCGCCATGCGGATGCCATAACGGTCCTCCAGCTCGACCACGAGTTCGACGAGGTCGAGGGAATCGGCCTCCAGGTCGTCTTTGAAGCGGCTTCCCTCCTCGATGATGGATGCGTCGATTCCCAGCTCCTCGGAGAGGTGCGCACGGATCCGCTCCAACACCTCTTCCCTGTTCGGGGCCATCAGCGCGCGCCCAAGGTATCAGCGGGCACGGACGCGGCTCGGCTCACGCCGGCAGTCTCGAGCGCCGCGCCGGTGCGCCCGACGACGTCCTCCCCCACCGCCCGGTCCGCGAGCGCGATGGCGTTCGCGATCGCCCGTCGTGTGGAGGAGCCGTGACACACGACGACCAGGCCTCGCAGACCGAGAAGGTACGCGCCCGCGACGGTCTCGGGGTCGAGCCGCGTGCGCAGCTCGCCGAGGCGGCCCCGGATCAGCAGGCCACCCACCTTCGAGAGCGTGCCCGACCGGATCGCGGACCGGATCTCGTCCACCAGCGTGCGGGTGGTGCCCTCCATGAGCTTGATCGCGACATTGCCGGTGAAGCCGTCCGTGACAACCACGTCAGCGTCACCTGCGGTGAGGCCACCACCCTCGATGTTCCCGACGAACTCGAACGGCGCAGAGTCGAGGCTCCGCAACAGCGCGTGCGCCTCGGCGGCGACCGGGGTGCCCTTCTCGGGCTCCTCGCCGACGTTCAGAAGCCCGACCGACGGCTGCTCGATGCCCATCGCGCCACGCATGAAGGCGGCACCCATGAACGCGAACTGCACGAGCTGCTCGGCCCGCACCTCGACGGTTGCCCCCACGTCCAGCAGCAGCACGGGACGCCCGGGGACAGGCAGCAGCACCGCCAGCCCGGGCCGGTAGACCCCGGGCATCCGTTTCACCGTCAGGAGCCCCGCGGCAAGGGCTGCTCCGGTCGATCCCGGCGTGACCAGCGCATCCGCGTGCCCGTCCGCGACCGCCGCCGCGGCGCGCACAATCGACGCGTCCCGCCTGGACCGGACCGCGGCAGCGGGCTCCTCGGAGTTGGAGATCCACTCGGGCGAGTCCACCACCTCGACGGTGCCCGCCGGGACGCCTGCCAGCTCGGTCTCGAGCGTGGCGGCCGGCCCGAACACGACACAGTGGGCGCCCGCGGCGGCCGCCTCGCGCACCCCCGCGGCGACCTCTCCGGGACCGAGGTCGGCTCCCTGGGCGTCTACTGCGACTCTTGCGACGGCCCTGCCTCCGGGGAGGTGCGGGGAGTCACGACCTGCCGCCCTGCGTAGAAGCCGCATTCCGGGCAGACCCGGTGCGGGAGGCGGGGCTGGTGGCATTGGGGGCACTCGTTCACGGCCGGCTGCGCCGCCTTGTGCGTGGAGCGGCGCTTGTGGGTGCGCGAGTGGGACTGTTTCTGCTTTGGGACGGCCATCGACGCGGGATGGTAGCGGAGCGATCAGCTCAGCTTGAGATCGCGCAGCTTTGCCCAGCGCGGGTCACCGGCAGCCTCGTGGCGGTGCTGCTCGGGATCGACCTCGTTCAGGTTCACCCCGCATTCCGGGCACAGGCCCCGGCAGTCGGGGCTGCACACGATCTGGGCCGGCATCGCCAGCACAAGCGCGTCCCGGGCCCAGTCGGCGAGATCCAGGACGCTCTGGTCGAGATAGGGGCTGTGCAGGTCATCGTCCTCACCCGGCTGCTCGATCTCACGCGCATCCACCGAGATCGTGGGCGAGGCGGGGCCCACGCACCGCATGCACGGGCCTTCCAGGAGCGCATCGAAGCGCAGCCGCAGCGCGTACCCGGCGACGGTGCGGGACACGTCGAGGCGGGCCGGGACCGCGCCTCCGGCGAGCGAGTAGCGCTGACCGCCGAGCTGCAAGGGGTCGACACGCACCTCGGCGTCGACTCGCTGCCCTTCTCCGGAGCGCAACTGCAGGGTCTCGAGGTCGAAGAGGTCCACGCGCTGGGGCATGGGGTCTCATGTTAGACGCGCTTTTCGGTCAGTTGCCGGCGCGGCGCAGTCCACGCAGGGCGAAGCCGATCATGAGCACGCCGAGGCCCGCCAGCGCGAGCAGGCCCGGCCAGGTGTCGGCCCACGTCACCTCGCCCACGAAGCCCTGCCGGACCGCCTCCAGGATCTGCGTCACGGGATTCAGCCTGGCGACGTCCTGGAGCCACCCGGTGAGCAGCGCCTGGGGCGCATAGGCAGTCGTGAACAGGACCGCCATGAACACCCCCGCCTGCATCAGGGGGGCGGCCGCCTGTGTCTTGAACTTCAGCGCGAGGATGACCCCGTAACACGCCGCCACCGCCGCGAAGCAGCTCGCCAGCAGCACCGCGATCACAAGGCCGTCGACGCCGGGGAAGCTCACCCCCAGCGCGAGCCCGACGATCATCAACAGGGTGATCGGCATCAGCACGCGCAGGCTCGCCGACAGCACCGTGCCGGCCAGCAGCACCCCACGCGGCGCGGGCGAGGCCAGGAGCCGGTCGAACCAGCCCAGCTCGATGTCGCGGGCAAGATTGACTCCCGTCGCGGCGCCGGTGAATGCGGCGCCCTGGAGAAACCCGACCGGCAGGATGAAGGTCAGGTACTCGTCGGTCGTGAAGCCGGGCAGCTGCGTCAGGTTGCCGAACACGGCGGCCAGGCCGCACATGAAGATCGTCGGGGCGAGCACGGCCGGGATCACCGCGGCCGGGACCCGGGCGATCTCGTTGATCGCCCGCCGCATCAGCGCCCACGTGGAGCGGAAGTCGAACGCGACGCCGCTGGTCACGCCGACCTCAGCTTCTTGTTCAGGCCCCGGGCGCTGAGCACGGCACCGATCGCGGCCACGATCGCGATCCCTCCGAGCCCCTCGAGGACCGGGCCGAGCGACAGCTCCGAGATGATCGGGTCGCGGAGCCCATCCGCGATCAGGCTCATCGGGTTCCACTCCGCGATCGTCTTGGCCGGCTCGAGCAGCAGGTTCTCCGGGAAGAAGGCCGACGACAGGAACAGGATCACGAACACGATCGGGAAGATGCCCTGCGCGACGCTCGGGCTGCCGCTGTTGAGGGCGATCGCGGCGCCGATCGTCCCCCACGCGATCGCGTTCAGGCCCACCAGCACCAGGACAACCAGCGCGCCCGGGACGCCCGCCACGATCTCCGCCCCGAACACGAGCCCGACCGCCAGGAACCACAGCCCCGCGATCAGACCCAGCACGCCCGTGGCAATCAGCCGCCCGAGCACAAAGGACCACCGTGCGATCGGCGCCGCCACGAGCCTGTCGACAAAGCCGATCTGGATGTCGAGTGCGAGCGCGATCGCGGCGCTCACACCGGCCAGCATCGTGGACTGGAGCATCGCCCCGGCGAGCTGGAAGTCGAGGAAGCCGTTCACCGGGGGGAACTGCGGCAGGTCCACGGCGCGCCCGGCGCCGCCGGTGTTGACGGCCAGGAACAGCGACGGGAAGATGATGATCGGCGCCAGGAACTGCGGGCGCCGGAAGGCCTGACGCACCGAGCGCCGCCCGAGCGCCGCGACCACGCGGGTCTCGGCGACGATCCGCGCTCCCAGCGGCGGCGCGACTGCCCCGGCACTCACGCCGGAGCCGTCTCCCCGGCAGGCGGTTGGTGCTCCTCGGCGCCCTCGAGGTGGCGTCCCGTCTTCTCGACGAACACGTCGTCAAGGGTGGGCTGCACCAGCTCGAGTGCCTCGACCGCACAACCGGCCTCGTCCAGCGCACGTACGATCGGCGCCACGTCGGCGGCGCCGCGGCGCAGGCCCACCATCAGGGTGCCGTCGCGAGCCGGTATCGGGTCGCCGAAGCGCACGAGTATCGCCTCGGCACGCTCCGACCCTCCTTCGGCGATCACGACCTCGAGGTGAGGGTTGCCGACCTGTGCCTTCAGCTGGGTCGGCGTGCCCTCGGCGGCCATCTTGCCGTCGTCGATGATCCCGACGCGATCCGCGAGCTGGTCGGCCTCCTCCAGATACTGGGTCGTGAGGAAGACCGTCGTGCCCTCGCCGTTCAGCCGCCGCACCTCGTCCCAGATCGCGATCCGGCTGACGGGGTCGAGACCGGTCGTGGGCTCGTCGAGGAACAGGACGCTCGGGTCGTGAACCAGCGCGGTGGCGAGGTCGAGCCGCCGCCGCATGCCGCCGGAGTACGTGCCGACGCGGCGATTCGCGGCCTGCGTGAGCCCGACTCGGTCCAACAGCGCGTCGCCCTTCCTGCGGCCCTCCTCGGAGGACAGCCCGTGCAGGGTGGCCTGGAGCAGCATCAGCTCGCGGCCGGTCATCAGCGGATCGAGCGCCGCCTCCTGGAGCGCGACGCCGATCGAGCGCCGCACCGAGGGGGCCTCGCGCACGACGTCGTGCCCGGCCACCAGGGCGGTGCCGCCCGTCGGCAGCAGCAGCGTGACCAGCATCCGGACGGTGGTCGTCTTGCCGGCCCCGTTCGGCCCCAGGAACGCGTAGATCTCGCCCTCGGAAACCTCGAGGTCGATCCCCGCCACCGCCAGCACCCCTCCGGAGTAGCGGCGCTCGAGCCCGCGTACCTCGATCGCAGCCACAGCGGGAACTCTAAAGGGTGCGCGAACCTGGGCCTGTGCGCGCGGTCACGCTCACGCCGCGCTAGCCGAGTTCGGCCAGCGATCCCTTCGCGGCCTTGATGTTCTTGGCGGTGTCGAAGTAATGGCGCAGCCCGGTTACCTTGCCGTCCCCGTCGAACGTCCACAGGTGGATCTCCTCGTCCTGGAAGCGCTCGCCGGTCGGCTTCACGGTGGCGTCGAACCTGACGGTCGCCGCGACCTGGTTTCCGCCTTCGAGGAAGTTGAGCGGCTGGAAGCCGTGGAACTCGAGCTGGGCGGCGACTTCCTGGAAGAACTCGGCCACTCCGTTGCGTCCCTTTCTCGCCCGCATCCAGGGCACGTCCGCGGCCTGGGCGGTGTTCTCGATCTCTCCCCACGCCTCCCACTCGACATCGTCGGCGAGCTGGTCGAGGATCGCGGGGATGTCACCGCGCCCGAACGCGTCGTAAGCAGATTGCACCGTGTCGAGGTTGCTCATGTGCTCCTCCTTCGCTGGGAAGTGGGATTTCTACCCGGCGCCGCGTCTGCGGGCAGCGGCGCCGTCAGCGACGCGCGAGCAGCACGGCGCCCGCGACGGCGGCGCCCAACGCCGCGAGGGTGCCCGGGACACGCTTGCTCGCCGAGAGGTCCTCCCACTCGGCAAGCTGGACTGCCGCGTCCAGCACGTCGCTGGCGATCCCGGCGCCCAGCCAAGCATCGACGTCGCCTCCCCGCGCCGCACTCCACAGCGTCCCCAGGCCGAGGACCACGTCCCGGGTGCCGTAAAACGGAACGAGAGCCGGACCGGCGGCTTGCGCGCCTCGGGTCCCAGCAGCACGTTGCCGACCTGGGCCGGCGCGGTCATCACGGCGGCACCGAAGGCGAGCCGCCCGAGCCCGTAGATCGCTTCGCGGCTAGCCGACCTCAGCCGGCTCTTGCTCCCGGCCGGCGAGCCGGTCGCGCCCACGCTGCACGGCGGCGGTGAACTTCTGGAGGTTGACCTCGAGCGTGTTCAGGATCTCGTCGGCGTAGTCCTCGGCGCCGAGACGGATCTCCCGGGCACGCGCGTTGGCATCCTCGACGATCTCCTCGGCCGCGCGCTCGGCCTGCTTGGTGATCTCCTCCTGGGAGACGAGACGCGTCTGCTGGTCGCGCGCCTCCTTGATGATCCGCTCCGACTCGCGCTTGGCCTCGGCGAGCATCTCCTGCCGCTCCTTCACGATCCACCGAGCCTGCTTGATCTCCTCGGGAATTGTGGCGCGCATCTGGTCGAGGAGGTCATAGATCTCCTCGCGGTCCACGCGCACCTGATCCGTCAGGGGCACGGGCTTGGCGTTGTGCACCAGGTCGTCGAGCTTGTCAATCAGTACCAGAACGTCCACATCGGCCTCCCAGGCCTAAGAAATATCTGCGCGGCTGCGTCTTGCAGGTTACGACCTTGACTTCCAAAAGTGTCTATGAATCGGCCCTCGACAAGCGATCGTGCAACGCCTTTGCAACGCCCTTGGGCACCAGGTCCTCGATGTTCGCCCCGAAAGTCGCCAGCTCCCTGATGCCACTGGAGCTGAGGAAGCTGTACTGGGGTGAAGCCATCAGGTAAACGCTCTCGATGTCCGGAGCCAGCTTGCGGTTGAGTTGGTTCATCTCGAACTCGTACTCGAAGTCCGAGATCGCCCTCAACCCCTTCACGAGCGCCCGGGCACCGTGCTTGCGGGCAAAATCGACGAGGAGCGTATCAAAGACCTCAATCTCGACGTTGCCGAATTTTTCCGTGGCTTGCAGGAGAAAAGCCTTGCGCTCCTCCGCCGAGAAGAGCGTCGCCGACTTCCGCAAGGGTTGATCGACGACGCCGACGACCACCCGCTCGAACACAGTCGAGGCCCGCTCGATGATGTCCAGGTGGCCGTTCGTGACCGGGTCGTAGGACCCTGGGCACACCGCGATGCGCCCGTCCGGCGTCATGTCAGGCCGCCGCCTCGTGGATCACGAGGGCCGTGTCGCCGTAGCGTCGTTCGGCGATCACGGGTAGGTCCAACCGCAGTGGATGTTTCGCAGAGCTCTCGCAAACGATGCGCGCCTCGGTACCCAGCACGGGGGCCAGAAGCGGCCCAAGTGCAGGCCCAAGGCGGTGGGCGAGTCTATACGGAGGGTCGCAGAGCACCAAGTCCCACAACTCCCCGTGGCGCGCCGC
>Ga0190275_10000655_pt1 | contig 28457 bp, 26 predicted proteins | sample Popmic550T_FD_133745 | JGI IMG/M metagenome (GOLD analysis project Ga0190275, IMG submission 133745) | Populus adjacent soil microbial communities from riparian zone of Yellowstone River, Montana, USA - 550 T | ecosystem: Environmental > Terrestrial > Soil > Riparian zone > Trees stand | place...
CCCGCTCAGCACAGAGGCAAACCAGCGTATCCCATGGCGCGATTTTGCTCTCGAAGAGCCCGCTCCGTCTGCTACAGTTGCGTCACCTGAGGCTTGTGGGGCGCCGGGGGACAACATGAACTCAGCAGTCCGTGCATTGAGTGTCGTGGCAGCGAGTGTGGTGTGCATTGCCACCGCAGACGCCGCCGACAAAGTCCGCTTCCAGACCGATTGGCTGCCCTCGGGCGAGCACGCCATGTACTACGGCGGCTGGCAGAAGGGCATCTTCGCCGAGGAAGGTATCGACGTCACGATCACGCGCGGCTACGGCTCCGGCGACACATTGACGAAGCTTGCCGGCGGCGCGTTCGACTTCGGTGTCGCCGACGTGGCGGCGGTCCTGGCCGCAAGGGCGCGCCAGAACGTGCCGGTGAAGACAATCGCGGCCCTCTACGGCCAATCGCCGCACTCGCTGTTCGTGCTCAAGAGCTCCGGCATCACGAATTTCAAGGGGCTTGAGGGCAAGAAGATCAGCATCACGCCGGGCAACAGCCACAAATTCTACTTCCCGAAGGTCGCCGAGAAATCCGGAACCGACGCAAACAAGATCGTCTGGGTGAACATGGACGCCGGCGCGATGGCGGCGCAACTGATCGCCAAGAATATCGACGCGGCGCCGTTCTATTCGATCCATCATTACTACATCAACAAGGCCGCGAAGGCGGCCGGCGAGGAGATCATCCCGCTGCCGTTCGTCGAGGCGGGCTTCAAGATCTATGCGGCCTCGATCATCGCAACCGACAAGATGATTTCCGAGAAGCCCGACCTTGCGAAGCGGTTCCTGCGCGCGATCAAGCGCTCGTTCGAGTGGGCGCGCGACAATCCGGAAGAGGCCTGCAAGCTGCATGTCCAGAAGGTGCCGGAGGTTGCGCTCGACGATTGCGTGAACAGCGTGAAGGCCGTGATGACGTTTGTCTTCACCGATCACGAGAAGCAATTCGGTTGGGGCAATATTTCACCGGAACGGCTCGCGACCACGTGGCAGGCGATCGCGGAGGCCCAGGATCTCGATGCGAAGTGGGATCCGAACAAGGCCTTCGACATGTCCCTTCTTCCGGGCAAGTGATCGAAGCGCGATGTTGAGACTTCGCGGCTCGGCGGTCGGTATGCGCGCGCGAGCCTCCGCACGGTGATCGTCCTCGATCATGTCGCGAAGACCTTCGTCACGCGCGGCGGCGAGCAAGTCGTCGCCATGTCGGACGTCTCGCTCGAGGTGCGGCGCAACGAATTCGTCTGTCTGGTCGGACCGTCGGGGTGCGGCAAGTCGACGTTGCTGCGCCTCGTCGCCGGCCTGGTGGCGCCGACCGAGGGGACGGTCTCGATCGGCGGCGCACGAGTCACCGAGCCGCGCGACGATACCGGCATCGTCTTCCAGGCGCCGACATTGCTCCCGTGGGCGAGCGTTCTCGACAATGTGCTGTTTCCCCTCGACATGATGCGGCGGCTCGATGCGGCGGGCCGCGAGCGGGCGCGCGATCTTCTCAGCTTGGTGGGGCTGTCCGGCTTCGAGGGCAAGTATCCGCGCGAGCTGTCCGGCGGGATGCAGCAGCGCGCCGGAATCTGCCGGGCGCTGGTGCACGATCCCGATATCCTGCTGATGGACGAGCCGTTCGGGGCGCTCGACGCGTTGACGCGCGAGGAGCTGACCATCGAGCTGATGCGCATCTGGCGCGAGCGGCCGAAGACGATCCTGTTCGTCACGCACTCAATTCCCGAGGCGGTTCTGCTCGCGGACCGGGTCGTCGTGATGTCGGCGCGGCCCGGACGCGTCGCAGAGATCATCGATATCGCGTTGCCGCGCCCACGCGACTTCGACATGGAGGCTCGCAATGAATTCCAGGTCGCCACCCGCCGGATCCGGGAGCTCATCTTCGGCAACCGCGGGAGCCGCCGGTAACGCCCGGCGCTGGTCACGCATCGCGGCCGACATCGCGCAGCCGGTCGCTGCTCTCGTTGTGTTCGTCCTCTTGTGGGAACTGGCCTGCCGCGCGTTCAGTATCCCGGCCTTTCTGGTGCCCGCGCCCTCCGCGATCTGGGCCGATACCTGGAAGCTCGCCGGACCGGTCTGGATGCACACGCTCGCCACGACGCAGACCACGCTGCTCGGCTTCTTTGCATCGTTGATCGTCAGCTTGCCACTGGCGGTGCTGCTGACCTCTTCTCCGATGGTCGCCAACACGCTCTATCCGCTGCTGGTGCTCACGCAGTCGATTCCAAAAGTCGCGCTTGCCCCGATCCTGGTCGTCATCTTCGGCAGCAATGAACTGCCGCGCGTGGTGGTGACGTTCCTGGTCGCGTTCTTCCCACTCGTGTTGTCGATCGCAGCGGGCATCACATCCGTGCCGCCCGAGCTGATCGAGCTTGGCCGCGCCTGCCGCGCAAGCCGCTGGCGTGAGCTGTGGCGCATCCGGTTGCCCTACGCGGTGCCCTTCATATTCAGCGGGGTGAAAGCCGCGATTACGCTGTCAGTCGTCGGCGCGGTCGTTGGTGAGTTCGTCAACGCCGACAAAGGACTTGGCTACCTGATCGTGACCTCGACCGCTTTCTTCCAGGTGCCCCTCGCCTGGGGCGCGCTCGTGCTGCTCTCGCTGATGGGCATCATCCTGTTTCAGGCGGTCGTCATCATCGAGCAAGTGTTCTTCCCCTGGGCGGTCGACGCCGACAAGCAAACTCTTTGAGAGGCCTACGATGCCGGAAAAGCGCGCAACGATCATTCGTGGAGGCCGGCTGATCAATGCCGGCGATGCCCGTGCCGAAGCGGCCGATATTTTCATCGCCGGCGACAGCGTCGCCGAGGTCGGACCGCCGGGGCTTGCTGCTCCCGCCGACGCTTCGGTGATCGATGCGCGCGATCGGCTGATGCATCCCGGACTGATCAACGCGCACATGCACGGTCACGGCAATCTGGCGAAAGGCATGGGCGACCGCTGGACGCTCGAACTCCTGCTCGCGGCTGGCCCCTGGATCACCGGCGGACGCACGCTCGAGGACAAATATCTCACGACCTATGTCGGCGCGATCGAGATGCTGCTGAAAGGCTGCACCGCCTGCTACGACCTTACGGTCGAATTTCCGCTGCCGAGCGTCGAAGGGCTTGAAGCCTGTGGTCGCGCCTATTCCGACGCCGGCATGCGTGCCGTGCTGGCACCGATGGTCGCCGAGTTCAGCTTCTACGAGGCGATTCCGGGCCTGATGGATGCGCTGCCGCCGGCGTTACAGAAGGACGTCGAGCGGCTGAGGCTTGCGCCTGTCGACGCGACGCTCGCCGCGATGCGCCAGTCGATGCACGGCTGGACGTTCGATCGCGCGTCGGTCCGCCCGGCCGTCGCGCCGACCATTCCGCACCATTGCTCGGACGATTTCATGCGCAAATGCGCCGCGCTGGCGCGGGAATTCGACGTTGCGCTGCACAGCCATGTGCAGGAATCCAAGGCGCAGGCCATCGTCGGCCGGAATCGCTATGGCAAGACACCGACCGCGCACCTGCAAGATCTGGGTCTGCTCGGGCCGGACTTCACGGTCGGTCACGGCGTCTGGCTCGACCATGACGACATGCAGCGCCTTGGGGATCATGGCTCCTCGGTCGCGCACAATCCGGGCAGCAACATGCGCCTCGGCAATGGCCTTGCCGACGTGCGGGGAATGCTGGAGCGCAGAGTGAACGTTGGCGTCGGCACGGATGGCGCCAACTGCTCGGACAATCTGAACATGTACGAGTCGATGCGCCTTGCCTCGATGGTTTCAAAGACGCAGGGGCCCGACACGGACCGCTGGCTCACCACCGGGGAAGTCCTCAGCGCAGCCACGGAGGGGAGCGCGCGTGCGCTCGGCTTCGGCGACAAGCTCGGCCGCATTGCGCCCGGCTACAAGGCAGACATCGTCTTCCTCGACCTGCACAACGTGAACTGGCTGCCCTTCAACAACGCCGTGAATCAGCTCGTCCATACCGAGGACGGGTCTGCGGTGCACTCGGTGATGGTGGGCGGGCGGATGGTCGTCGAAGACCGCCGCGTGGCGGGCGTCGACATGGCCGCTCTCGCCCGCCGCGTCGAAACCGCGCGCGCGCGGCTCGAAGAGACGGCGGTGCCGAACAAGCAGCTCTTCGACAAGGTCGAGCACGTGGTCAACAGCTTCTGCCCCGGCCTCGCAAAGATGCCGTATCACGTCGACCGCTTTGGCGGAGGCCACCACGGACATGACCACGCGCACTATGTGCGGGACTAAGTAACCGGCCCGCACGCGCAACCGGCTGTTGCGCCGGCGCAGACTGCGACCTCATGTGTTCCCGCCTCCATCCGCCAACGCGATTGTCCGGCCCGAAGATTCATTGATAGGCTGACGGCTCTGCTCAGAATGGGAGGAGTTCATGTACAGGCGCGGCTTGCTGGCGGTCCTCGCTTTGGCCGGGATCGCGACCTTCGGCGCGGGAACCGCGTCGGCTCAGGACAAGACGATCAAGATCGGCGGGCTGTTCCCGATGTCGGGCCCGGGCGCCTACTTCGGCGCGCAAGACAAGCAGGGCATCGAGCTCGCGCTCGAAGAGCTGAACAAGACCGGCGTCAACGGCTACAAGTTCGCGATCCAGTATGAGGATTCGGCCTGCTCCCCCCTGCCTGCCTCGCAGGCCGCAAAGCGCCTGCTCGATCAGTACAAGCCGGACGTGATCATCGGCGAGGAGTGCTCCGACGCCACTCTCGCCATCATGCCGATCGTCGCCGAGGCCAAGGTGCCGCTGATCAATGCGGGCTCCTCGTCGATCCGGATCACCGATCCGGGCAATCCCTACACGTTCCGCATCATGCCGAACGAGGTGATGCAGGGCGTCGACATCGCGACGCAGGCTTACAACAAGCTCAACGCGCGCACCGCCGTGCTGCTCAACGAGACCACCAATGCCGGCATCGGCAATGCCAAGGTGTTCAAGGAGACGTTTGAGAAGCTCGGCGGCAAGGTTGTCGCCGAGATCGGCTTCGGGCGCGATGTGAACGACTTCACGGCGATCGCGACGCGCGTCGCAGGCGCCGGCAAGGTGGACGTGATCCCGACCTATACGCTCGAAGGCCAGGGCCTGAAGATCACACAGGCACTGTCTCAGGCCGGCGTCGTCAAGGGCGGCGGCGGCGGCGCGATCCAGCTCGGTACCATCTGGCTGCCGTTCGGCTTCGAGCAGAAGGCCGGCAAGGCCGCGGAAGGATATGTCCGCATCGTGCAGTTCGATCCGACCGACCAGCGCGACATGGTCAAGAACTTCGTCAAGAACTTCAAGGCGAAGTTCAATGCCGACCCGACTCACATCAATGCGCACGCCTACGACCAGATCCTGCTGATCGCCGACGCGGTGAAGCGCGGCGCCAAGGACGCGCAGTCGATCCGCGACACACTCGCGGCGACGAAGGACTTCAAGGGCGTCACCGGCAGCGTCGAGTTCGACAAGAGCAACCAGAACATCAAGATGGACACGATCCACTACATGGAGACCAAGCCGGATCTGTCCTGGAACGCGCTGAAGTGGAACTGAGCGCGTGACCGCGACGATCGTCGCGCAGCAGGCGATCAACGGAATCGTACTCGGAAGCCTGTATGTGCTGGTTGCTCTGGGCCTCACGCTGATCTACGGCGTGCTCGTCCAGATCAACTTCGCACATGCGGATTTCGTGACGCTGGGCGCGTTCGCCGCCTACTTCTTCATCCACCTGCTTGGCGGCAATTATCTCACGAGCATCGCGGTCGCGCTGGTGGTCGGCGCGATCCTCGGCTGGGCGATCAACCTGACCATCTTCGCGCCGCTGCGGCACAAGGGCAGCGAGCTCTTGCCGCTGATCGCGACGATCGGCGTCTCGACCATGATGCAGAATGCGATGCTGGCGTGGTTCGGACCCATTCCTTACGCATTCGAGACGCCCTACAGCCAGCAGGTCTTTCGCGTCGCCGGGATGTTCTTCACCGCACAAAGCCTGATCATCATCGCAGTGTCGGCTGCGACGATCGCGCTGCTCTACGCATTCATGAAGTTCACATTCCTCGGCAAGGCGCTGCGTGCGGTCGCGCAGGATCGCGAGACCGCCGGGTTGATGGGCATCAACCCGAGCTACCTGATCATGCTCACCATCGTTCTGTCCTCGGCGCTCGCCGGCATGGCCGGCGCGATGCTCGCGCCGGTGCTGGTGCTCACCCCGTTCGCCGGCACGACCGTGATCGTGAAAGCCTTCGCGATCGTCATCATCGGCGGCTTCGGCAACGTCGAGGGAACGATCCTCGCCGGCCTGCTGGTTGGCCTGATCGAGAGCTTCACGACGCAGTATTTCGATCCCGGCCTGATCGACATCTTCGTGTTTGCGCTGCTGCTGCTGATGCTGGCCTTCCGCCCGACCGGCCTGATTTCCGAGAGGCGGGAAGAAAATGTCTGAAGCAGCGGCGGCGGCCGCGGAATATCGGTCTTCGCACCGGCGCTGGGCGTTTCTGGCCGCCGCGCTGATCATCGCGGTGCTGCCGTACGTTCTAACCGGAAGCTACTGGCACACCAACCTGACGGTTTGCGCGATCAACGTGCTGCTCGCGCTCGGCCTCGATTTCATTCTCGGCTATGCGGGCCAGCTCAATCTCGGTCAGTCCGCCTTCTATGGGCTCGGCGCCTACGTCTCGACCCTGCTGATCACCAAGTTCGGCTTTCCATTCTGGGGCGCGTTCGTCGCCGGTGTCGCTTTCGCGGGACTGTCAGGAGTCTTTCTCGCCCTGTTCGCAGTGCGCCTGCGCGGACACTACCTCGCGATCGCGTCGCTCGGCTTTGCCGTCATTGTTCATCAAATCCTGCTCAACTGGATCAGCCTGACCCAGGGGCCGCTCGGCATCTACGCGATCCCGCCGCCGCCCGCGATCGCGCTCCCGGGACTGCCGGTGATCAGTTTCCGCAATCCGGTCGCGCTGTTTTATCTGATCGCGGGGTTCGCGCTGCTCGTCTACTTCCTGCTCGACCAATTGGTGCGTTCGCCCATCGGCGAGACGCTCACCGCCATCCGCGAGGACGAGATTTCGGCGTCCTCGCTGGGCATCAACGCAACCGCCTGGAAAGTGTTCGCGTTCGGCGTCGGCGCGGCGGTTGGCGGCGCTGCGGGCTGCTTCTATGCGCCGTTTGTCGGAACGCTGGTGCCGGATGCGTTCTTCATCACCGAGTCCTTCACCATCCTGTCGATGGTGATCGTGGGCGGCATGGGTACGCTGATCGGTCCGGTGTTTGGCGCGATCCTGCTGACGCTGCTTCCCGAACTCTTGCGCGACATCGGCGACTTGCGCCTCGTCGTCTATGGCGTCGCGCTCACCCTCGTCGTGCTGTTCATGCCGGGCGGGCTTGTGCAGGCCTGGAAGCTGATTCGCGCCAAGATCACCGGCGCGCCCGCGGCCTCGCCATGACCGCCCTGCTCAGCGCCAAAGGTCTGCACAAGAGCTTCGGCGGCGTCCGCGCCGTGCGCGATGTGTCGTTCGACGTGGCGGCCGGCTCGGTCTTTGCCATCATCGGCCCGAATGGCGCCGGCAAATCCACCATGCTCAACCTGATCAGCGGGGTCTACCAGCCGAATGCCGGCACGCTGCGCTTCGATGGCGCCGATCTCGCCGGCCTGCCCGCTCATCGCCGCGTGCGGCGCGGAATCGCACGCACCTTCCAGAAGATTCGGCTGTTCAAGCAACTCTCCGTGCTTGAGAACGTCGTGGCGGGATTTCACATCCATCATGACGTTCCGGCTTGGCAGTACCTGGTGCATGGGAACGCCTTTCAGAGCGACCGCGCGCGCTGCCGGGCCGAAGCGATGGAGTTACTGTCCTTCATGGGACTGGCGGCGAAACGAGATGTCCTCGCCGGTTCCCTCCCCTACGGCGAACAGCGAATGCTGGAATTCGCCCGCGCCCTTGCGACGAAGCCGAAGCTTTTCCTCGTCGACGAGCCGGCCGCCGGGCTGAATGCCGCCGAGGTAGACACATTGCTCGATCGCATTCGCATCACGCGCGAGCGCGGCGTCACGGTGGTTCTGGTCGAGCACAACATGGAACTGGTGATGAATGTCGCCGACCGCGTGCTGGTGATGGACTACGGCCAGCACCTGTTCGAAGGCGTTCCGGCGGAGGTCCAGAAGAACGAAGCCGTGCTCGCGGCCTATCTCGGCGGAGAGCTGATGTGAGCGCGCTGCTCAAAGCCGAGAGCCTCGAATTGGCCTATGGCGAGGTCGCGGTGTGCCGCGGCCTCTCGCTCGAGATCAACGAGGGAGAAATCGTCGCCTTGATCGGCGCCAACGGCGCCGGCAAGTCGACCACGCTGCGCGCCATCGCGGGCCAGCTGCGGCCGCGTGCGGGAACCATCACGTTCCGCGGACAGGACGTCACCGCACTCCCCTCACACGAGCGCGCGATGCTGGGCATCGCACTCGTACCGGAGGGGCGCCGCGTTTTTCCTTTCCTCACCGCGCGCGAAAATCTGGAGCTCGGCGGCTTCAAGAACCGCAACGACAGCGCCAAGGTCCGGCGCATGATGGATGGCGTGTTCGAGATGTTTCCGCGGCTCCGCGAACGGGCTTCCCAGAACGCCGGCACGCTCTCGGGCGGCGAGCAGCAGATGCTGGCACTTGGCCGCGCCATGATGTCGGAACCGAAGCTCCTGTGTCTCGACGAGCCGTCGCTCGGATTGGCACCGCTGGTGGTGCGGGACATCTTCCGCACCATCCGCACGATCAACGAGGCCGGGACGAGTGTGCTCCTGGTCGAGCAGAACGCCCGCTATGCCTTCGAAACTGCGAGCCGCGGGTATGTTCTCCAGACCGGGGCTATCATCGTGAGCGGTCCTTGCGCCGAGCTCGCCAAAGATGAGCGCGTGCGCGAGGCTTATTTAGGGCGCGCAGCGGCGCGGGAGGCTGTGCGATGACGAACGAGACATTCTCGTTGAAGGGCAAAAATGCGGTCGTGACCGGCGCCGGCACGGGAATCGGCCGGGCCATCGCGCTCGCCTTTGCGGAGGCCGGCGCGCAGGTCGCGTGCATCGACCTGAACGAGAAGGCCGCAGCGGAAACGGTGAGCCTGGTCCGCGAGCGCGGACAACATGGGATCGCGGTGCGCTGTGATGTCGGCAGCGAAGACGACGTGACAGCAGCCGCCACCTCGGTGCTGGCCGCATTTCCGGCGATCCACGTGCTGGTGAACGGCGCGGCCGGACACGATCCGAACGGAACGGTGCTGGAACTCTCGCTAACCGACTGGAATCGCGTGATGGCGGTCAATGTCGGCGGCGCGTTCCTGATCAGCCGCGCCTTCCTGCCCGCGATGATCGCGGCAGGTGGCGGCAGCATCATTCACGTGGCGTCTCAGATGGGCAGCGTGGCCGCTCCGCGCCGCGCGGTCTACTGCACCAGCAAGGGCGCACTGCTCCAACTCGCCAAGGCGATGGCAACCGACCATGCGGCGCAGAATGTTCGCGTCAACACGCTCTCGCCCGGAGCGGTCGAGACCGAGCGGCTTGTGCGCCGCTTCGGCGACATGGAAACCGCGCGCCGGACCGCCGGGCCCAAGCACCTGCTCGGCCGGTTGGGGCAGCCGGACGAGATCGCCGCAGCCGCCGTGTTTCTGGCGAGCGATGCGTCGCGCTTCATGACCGGCGCCGACCTGCTGGTGGACGGCGGGTATAACGCGACCTGACCGCTCGTCCCCGCGAAAGCGGGGACCCAGAGTCAAGAAATGAAAAAACTGGATTCCCGCTTGCGCGGGAATGAGCGGAGATCTGGTCACCTTCCCAAAATCGCATTCACCATCGCGCGCGGATCGCGCACCGGCCAGGTACCGGCATCCGCAGCGGCGAACAGCTCGGCAAGGTGCGCGTTGAACGCCGCCGGATCCTCCAGATTGATGTTATGGCCGGCGTTCGGCATCACAACCAGCCCGGCGGTCGCGATGTTCTTCTTCATCAGGACGCCGGGCTCGATGCAGGGCCAGTCCTCATCGCCGGTCATGATCAATGTCGGCGCCGTGATCTGCTTCATCTTGTCGACCAGCTCGAACAGCGAGGGGCGCTTCGCCTGCACGCCCCGCATGGTGAGCGCCGCACCCTCGGTCGAGTGCTCGGCGAACTGATCGGCAAATTCGCGCCAGCCGCGCGGATCGCGGTTCTGGTGCTGCACGCGCGTCGGACCGAGCGCATAACCTTCGGCGGCCTTCGCCATCGTCTGTTCCTCGAAGCGCTTGGCCGAGGCCTCGGCTTCGGCGGCGAACTGGGCGCGCTTGTCCGGCTCCGCGCCGTAGCCGCAGCCTGCGATCACCAGCGAACGGGCCCGGTCCGGATAGGTGAAGCCGAAGTGCAACGTCGCAAACCCGCCCATCGACAGGCCGACGATGTGCGCCTTGTCGATCTTGAGCGCATCGAGCACTGCGCGGATGTCATCGCGCGCGCGCTCCTGCGAGTATTTCGCGCCGTCCTTCGGAACATCGGAAGGCGGATAGCCACGCGCATTGACCGCGATGCAGCGGTAATAGCGCCCGAAGTAACGCACCTGCTGTTCCCACGAGCGGTAGTCGCCGGCGAACTCGTGGATGAACACGACCGGAATGCCCTTGCCGGTCTCTTCGTAATAGAGCTTCACGCCATCGTCGGTGGTCAGATGCGGCATTGCTGTCCTCTGTTCAAAATGCTGTTGCGCGCGCCGAGAGACCGGCGTCGATGGTCACGACCGAACCTGAGGTGTAGCCGGACAGCGGCGATGCCAGGAACGCCGCCATCGCGCCGATTTCCTCGGGCGTGGCGCAGCGCTGGAACGGCAGCGGCTTGCGCAGCTCCTGCCAATTGTTCTCGTCTCCGGTGCGATCCTTCGCTTTCTTCTTCATCAACGTGACGATGCGGTCTGTCTCCACTGGGCCGGGACTGAGCGCAACAACACGAATGCCGTCCTTTGCGCTCACGCAGCCGAGCGACTGGCTGAACGCGGTCAGCGCCGCATTGCCGGCGACGCCGCAGATGTATTCGGGATCATGCGTATCGGCCGCATTTCCCACCACGTTGACGATCACGCCGCGCTTTCGTTCCTTCATCAGCGCGTAGAAGCGCCGGCACATGTTGACGTAGCCGAACACCTTGAGGTCCCACGCCTTGCGCCACGTTTCCTCGCTGACGTTCAGGAGCGTTCCGCCGGGGATCGCGCCGGCGTTGTTGATCAAAATGTCGATGTCCGGATAATCCTGCGCCAGCCGGTCCACGCTCGTGCTGTCGGAAAGGTCGGCCGCAACAGTATCGACGCGCACGTTCGATTTCTGCGCGATAGCCGATTTGACCTGGGCGAGCGTCTCGGCCGTGCGCGATACAATGATCACATTGCAGCCCTCGGCGGCGAACACTTCGGCGGTGGCGCGCCCGATGCCCTTCGAGCCGCCCGTGATCAGCGCAGTCTTGCCTGCGAGCTTCAGGTCCATGATCGCTCCTCGGGAGACAGTCTGGCGGGAGGGGGAACTATGCGGCGCGTACGCGTCCGCCACAACACCCCTGCGCAGCTATTGCGCAGCGGCGATCATGCGGCGGATGCCTTCGCGATGCGCCACTTGCGCGCGAAAGCCGAAGTCACGCGCCGCGGCCTCGGTGTCGACGAGGCCGCGCGAGGATTTCGGTTTCGACGTATCGATCTCCAGCGTCACGGGGCGGCCTGCGGCGGCGCACGCTGCCGCGAGATCGTCGGGGGTGACGCGTTCCGGATGCGCCACGAAGTAGGCAAGCTGCTTACGCGTATTAGAGAAGCACGCGGCGATACAGGCGTCCGCGGCGTCATCGACGTAAACGTAGGGCCAGTCGGACAACGGATCGATGCGCGCCGGCTGGCCAGCAAGCGCGGCGCGAACGATCGTGTCGATATTGAACTCGGTTTTCCGGCCAGGTCCGTAGACCGCGGTCAGCCGCAGCGAGCAGATGTCGAGCGGCACCTTGCGCCACAGCCCGCGCAGCACATAGTCCATGGCGGCCTTCGAACATCCGTAAGTCGAAGCGGGCCGCATCGGATAGTCCTCGCCGATCGGGGTCGGCTCGTAGAAATCTCCGATCGCCGCGACCGAGGAGCAGTACACGAACGTGCGAACGCCGCAATCCATCGCGGCGTAGAGCAGATTCATGCTGCCGGTGACGTTGATGATGATGACGCTGGCAGGATCGTCCGCCAACACCATGGGGCCGGAGACGCCGCCCGCATGAATGATGTGCGTCACGCGCTCGCGCTCGAGCAGAGAGCGGAGCCGGCCGCGGTCGGACAAGTCGTCGATCACCTGCGTGGTTGCGGCCGGGACCGGATCCAGTCCGATCGCCCGATGTCCGGCAGCGGCGAGGCGCGCCATCACCACTCGCCCGACGAAGCCGCTCGAACCCGTAACCAGCGTAACGTTCGAATCCATGCGTCGGCGCTCCCCGCTTCGCAATTAGAACGCGGTCACCGTGTGCGCACCGCGTCGCCGCGCAGCTCACGCTTCAGCAGTTTGCCGTTCGCGTTGCGTGGCAATGGCTGGTCGCGCAACGTGAAGCTTTCCGGCACTTTGTAGTCGGCGAGAACCTGCATGCAGTGCTGCTTCAGTGCGGCAGGCTGCACTTCGGGCTCCGCTACGACGAAGGCGTGCACACGCTCGCCCAGCACCGCGCAAGGCTCCCCGACAACTGCGGCTTCAACCACTCCGGGGCAGCTCATCAGCGCGCTCTCAACCTCGACCGAATAGACCTTGTAACCGCCACGATTGATCATGTCCTTCTTGCGGTCGAACACGCGTACAAAGCCGTCGGGGTCCTTCGAGCCGATGTCGCCGGAGCGCCAATAGCCGCCAACGATGTTCTCGGCGGTGGCGACGGGATTGTCCCAATATCCCTTCACGACCATCGGGCCGCCGAGCCACAACTCGCCCTCCTCTCCATCGCGGACCTCGCAGCCGGCATCGTCCATGACCAGGATGTCGGCGCAGGGGAGCGCGCAACCGACGCTGTCCGGCCGCAGCGCCGTCTCTGAAGGGGGCATCATGGTCACCGGCGACGTGGTCTCGGTCGCCCCATAGGCATTCATCAGGTTCAGGTTGGGAAGCTTCTCGGCGAAGCGCGCGATGGTCGCCGGGGCCATCGGGGCGCCGCCATATCCGCCGACGCGCCAGGCCGAATAGTCGCCTTGCTCGAAGGCCGGGTCGAGCAGGCAGAGATTGTACATCGCCGGGACCATCAAAGAGTGCGTCATGCGCTCGCGCGCGGCGAGCTGCAGGAACGCCGTCGCCTTGAACTCCCGCATTACGATCAGCGCCGCCGCGACACGAGTCATGGCGGCGATGAGCGCGATTACGCCAGTAACGTGACTCATCGGGACTGCGACGACGGCGCGGTCGTTTGCCGTCAATCCCATGCAAAATTCGAAGTGTATCGCCGAGTGGCAAATGCCGAGATGCGTGAGCATCGCGCCTTTCGGCAGGCCCGTGGTGCCCGAGGTGTAGAGGATGATGGCCGTGTCCTCCTCCTCCACGTCGGCCGGCGGCGCATCCTTCGGCTCCGCAAGCAGCGGGAGCGTCGTCCAGGATGCCTCGGCCGCGACTGCGACACGATGCGCCAGTGCTGGCGCATCGCGGGCCTCCGGCAACCGCTCGGCGAGCCCGGCATCGTGCACCAGGAGTTTCGCGCCCGAATGAGAGAGCATATAGGCGAGCCCGTTGGTCTGCTCGCGCACCGAAAGTGGCACTGCAATCGCGCCAATACGCAATGCGGCGAACATCACCATCGGGAAGACGATGCCGTTTCCGAGCAACAGCGCCACCCGATCGCCAGGCCGAATGCCCAAATCCTGCAAACCAGTGGCAAAGCGTTTCACTGCCCGCTCGAAGTCGCGGTAGCTCAAACGCTCGTCACCACAGATCAAGGCCTCACCGTCCGGGTTGCGTTCGGCGGCTTCATCCAGCAGCGCATAGGCGCTGGCCGGCCGCCTGACGAAGCAGCGCACCACGCGGTCGCCGTAGTGGCGCTCCCACCGCGTCGGTGGTACCCGGCCGAGCCAAGCGCGTTCCGCCACGTTCAGTCCTCACAGCATAGCGGCCGCGTACTGGTCAGGGTCTCCTGACTTCATGCGCCGCCTGTTTGTGCTGCGAGTATAGCCTGGTGAAATCCAGCGCCAGATCGAAAATCTGACTGAGAATCTTTTCGGTCTCACCGAGCCATTTTGAAACGGTCTTCGACAGATCGATGCGATACAGCACGGTGTAAAGATCGGAAGCGAGTATCTGCGCGGCCGTGCTCTTGCCGGTGCCGCTGGCGCCGTGAACAGCGCGGCGACGTCCCGTCAGTAAGGCATCCGTTTGTCGAAGCCCCAGTCCAAGCCCCGCGCGTGCTTGTTCTTTTTTATTGGTCTTGGCGCTCCCTAGGGGAATCGAACCCCTGTTTCAGCCTTGAGAGGGCCGCGTCCTAACCGCTAGACGAAGGGAGCGTGAGGCCTGAAATAGCCTCGATCGGCACCCCGCGCAAGCGCGCGAGGGATGTCCGCAAAGCCCTACGGCGTGCCGCTGAAATTGATGCGGCCCGCGGGCTGCAGCGTTTTGACATCGAAGGTGCGCACCTCGACCTTGCCGTCGGCCTCAAGCGTGATGACGAGGCGCTCGGCCGCAACCGCCGCCTGGATCACGCGCGCACCGCGCGGCAGGGAGAGCGTGATATCGGTCGGGATGGCCGAGGCCGGGGGCAGCTTGTCCGCGGTCTTTGCGGTCGTGCCCTCGCCCTTGAAGATGCGGTAGCCGATGAAGCTGAACACCGAGCCGACCGCGAGGATCGTCACCGCCATCGAGACCAGCATCAGTTTGCGCACGCGGGCGATCACCGCCGCGGCTGCGCTTTCGTCGGGGGACGCTGGCGCTACCGGCACAAGCGGAGCCGGAACGATATCCGCCTCGTTGGGCGCGTCGGCGGCCCTTTCGGTTTCGGCGGCGGCCGTCTCAGGCTGGTCGGCTGCTACCTCGGGGGAGACCGGGTCACCCGCGTCGACCGCCTCCTGAGAATCTGCCGGCGCCTCACCGCGCTCGGCCGCAACGTCCGCGTCCGCCGCGGAGGTCTCGCGATCGACCTGCTTGGCGGCCGCGAACAGCTCGGCCTCCAGTTCGGCCAGCGCCTTGTCGGCGTCGATGCGGGATTCCTCAGGGGTCTGCTCGGGCGCTACCGGCTCGGCCGGCCGGTGGGTTTGTGCGGCCTCGCGTGGTGCGACCGGATGCGGATTTGCCGGGTCAAACGGCCGCGTCAGTTCCTCGAGCGACTGGGCAAGCAGCTCGGATAACCTGGTCGCCGGATCGACCGGCTTGTTTGCGCCGAGCGTCCGATCCAAAGAAGAATGTCTTTCGTTCGTATTCATGACCGACAACGTTCACACCGTCCAAATTAGCGCCGCCGAGAAGGGCGAGCGGCTTGACCGTGTGCTGGCGCAACGCCTCACCGCCTTCTCGCGTTCGCGCCTGAAGGCCCTGATCCTGGCTGGCGCTACGGCAATCGACAAAACCACAGTCCGCGATCCCGGGCACCGCGTCAATGCGGGGGACGCCATCACGCTCATCGTGCCGCCAGATGCGCCGGCAGAGCCGAAGCCTGAGGATATCCCCCTCAATATTGTCTACGAGGACGATGCGCTGATCGTGATCGACAAGCCGAAGGGTCTGGTCGTGCATCCTGCTGCCGGGAACCCGTCCGGCACGCTGGTCAACGCGCTGATCGCGCACTGCGGCGCGAGCCTGTCGGGGATCGGCGGGGTAAAGCGGCCCGGCATCGTGCACCGGCTCGACAAGGATACGACGGGGCTGATGGTGGTCGCCAAGAACGACCGGACGCACAAGGGGCTGGCGCGCCAGTTCGCCGATCACGGCCGCAGCGGCGACCTGGAGCGCGAATATCTTGCCTTTGTCTGGGGCACGCCCGGCAGGCCCAAGGGCACGATCGATGCTCCCCTCGACCGCCATCCCAAGGCCCGCGACAAGCAGGCCGTGCGGGCGGGAGGCCGCGAGGCGATCACGCATTGGCGGCTCCTGGAAACCTACGCCGGAGCCGACGGACAGCCGGTCGCCGCCCTCCTCGCCTGCCAGTTGGAGACGGGGCGAACCCACCAGATCCGGGTGCACCTCGCCCATATCGGCCATCCGCTTCTGGGCGATGCCGTCTATGGGCCCGGCTTCAAGACCAAGGCCGCGCTTTTGCCGGAAAACGCGCGGGAATCGCTCGCGGCTCTTGGCAGACAGGCGCTTCATGCCCATATATTGGGCTTCCAGCACCCCGAAACCCGCAAAATCGTGAGCTTCAAGTCCCGCCTGCCGGACGATCTGGTGCGGCTGCGACATACCCTACTTTTGGGTGCGACGCAGCGCCGCCCACCCGGCTGACCCTGGCGGATACTTGAGCACTCCCAAGACGTTGCGGGGAATTTCGGCTGAAATCACAATGCCATCAAGGCGATGTGACCGAACCGTAACTTCGTCCAGCCGACAAAACCATGTAATGTCTGCTGCAACTGCGATCGAGCTTCGCAGTTGCACTAAATGCGTTCCGGCCGCCAGCTCTCGGGGGAGGGGTGGCCGAACGGCCCGCCGAATGGGGGCAATCAGTGAAAGGGCGCTACCATGGCCCGTGCAACGGCCTTACCCATACTCTCTGCCGAATCCGGCCTATCCCGGTATCTGGAGGAAATCCGGCGGTTCCCGATGCTGGAACCGCAGGAGGAATACATGCTCGCCAAGAGCTGGCGCGAGCATGGCGACCGGGACGCCGCACACCGCCTCGTCACCAGCCATCTGCGGCTCGTCGCGAAGATCGCGATGGGCTACCGCGGCTATGGCCTGCCGATCTCCGAGATCGTCTCGGAGGGCAATGTCGGGCTGATGCAGGCGGTGAAGCGTTTCGAGCCCGAGAAGGGCTTCCGTCTGGCCACCTACGCGATGTGGTGGATCAAGGCGTCGATCCAGGAATACATCCTGCGTTCGTGGTCGCTCGTGAAGATGGGCACCACCGCGAACCAGAAGAAGCTGTTCTTCAACCTGCGCAAGGCGAAGAGCAAGATCTCCGCGCTCGAGGAAGGCGACATGCGCCCCGATCAGGTCAAGCTGATCGCGAAGCGCCTCGGCGTTCCCGAGCAGGACGTGATCGAGATGAACCGCCGGCTCGGCGGCGATGCGTCGCTCAACGCGCCGATCCGCGAGGATGGCGACGCCGGCGAATGGCAGGACTGGCTGGTGGACACCGACAGCGTCAGCCAGGAGACGCGTATCATCGCCGATGAGCAGGCCGACAACCGCCGCAGGGCGCTGGGCGACGCGCTCTCGGTGCTGAACGATCGCGAGCGGCGCATCTTCGAGGCGCGGCGCCTCGCCGACGATCCGATCACGCTCGAGGACCTCGCCGAGGAATTCGGCGTGTCACGCGAGCGCGTGCGGCAGATCGAGGTGCGCGCCTTCGAGAAGGTGCAGAAGGCGGTAAAGAACCGTGTCGCCGCGATGGAAAGCCCGCCGACGCAGCCGCAGTTGGCGATGCATTAGATGTAGTGCGAAGCTGCTCGCAGAAGCTTCGAAGCTCGGCGTCGCAAGACCGCCGAGCTTTTTCTTGCCCCCACCCAATGCAGCTCTTGCCTCCATCCGTAACGCGTTACGGATGGAGAAGTCGAAAATGGCTGCCCCGGCCGAGAGAATGAGGGCGGTGCGAGGACGCGTGGCAAAGCAGGTCGCTCGCCTCGACCCGGAGCGCGAGCGCGACGCGCTGCAATGAACCGAGGCGGTCTCCGAGTTCGACGCAAATGCGCCGCGGTGATGTGGTGCCCGTTGCGGCGGCCGGCGATTACGTCAAGCCGCGTCCCGCCGTCATCGTGCAGAGTGACGCTTTCCCCGCGAGCCATGCCTCAGTGGTGGTCTGCCAGTTAACCTCCGATCTGGTGAACGCTCCCGATTTTCGCGTCACCATCGAGCCCACGCCTGAAAATGGACTGCGCCGCACATCGCAGGTGATGGCCGACAAGCCGATCACCATCAGGCGCGAACGAGTCGGGCAGACGATCGGGCGTCTCGGCGGCCAGGACATGGCCCGCCTCGGGATTGCCTTGGCGTTTGTGTTCGGGATCGCGGACTAGCGCGGCCGCCTCACCTCGCCGCCGGAAACTCGAAATTCCAGCTTACGCCGCTCGGCGCAAATTGCAGCGCGCCGGTGCCCTTGAGCACCTGCGGCACGATGCGCTCGATCAACTCCTGTCCGAAACCGCGCCGCTGCGGCGGCTGGACCGGCGGTCCCCCGCTCTCCTGCCAGGAGACCTGTATGCGCTCGCCCGCCGCACGCGCCGACCATTCGATCGACACCACGCCGCTCGGCACCGACAACGCACCATGCTTCGACGCATTGGTGGCAAGCTCGTGCAGTGCGAGCCCGAGATTCTGGACCGCGTCCGGCTGGAGCATGATGGCGGGTCCGGCCGCCCGAATGCGGTCTTCGCCCTCCCGGAACGGCTGCATCTGCATCGCGACCAGATCGGCAAAGGACGCGCCCTGCCAATGACCCATGAGCAGCAAATCGTGCGAGTGCGCGAGGCCCTGCAGCCGCTTCGTGAAGAGCGCCTGATACTGCTGAACGTCGCCGGCGGTGCGCGCGGTCTGTCGTGCCAGGGCCATCACCAGGACGAGCAGGTTCTTGGTTCGGTGCGCGAGCTCGCCGAGGATGACCTGAATGTGCTCTTCGTGCTGGCGCAACTCAGTCTCGGCGCGCTTGCGCTGGGTGATCTCCTCGGCGGCGACATTCACGCCCGAAATTTTCCCGTCCGGACCGCGCAGCGGATGCCAATAGGTCACCCAGTGCCGCTCGCCGCCGGCGTGGTCCGGGCGCAGGCCCGCCACCTCAACGCCAATGACGGGCTCGCCCGTCTGCATGATGGAAGCGACGATGCCCTCGACCGCATCCGCCAGCGTGGGGACGGTGTCGCGCACCCGGCGCCCAATATGGTCGGCGACGGAAATGCCGCAGATTTCCGTGAGGTGCTGATTGATGTGCAGGTAGCGGCAATCCGGAGAGAGAAACGCGAGGCCGATCGGCGCGGTCTCGTAGATGAGCTGCAGCGCGGGCGACTGGGTGTGCGCGCCTTGCTCCGGCGAAGGCGCAACTGTGACCCGGTCCGACTGATCCGACGACATGACCGTCCCCTGTGCCGCCTGCCGCCAGTGGCAGCAGGTGGCCCACTCCATGCGGCGCCATTCGCATTGGGGGGCCCCAGGGTCCCCGCGCCCAAGCATGCAGCCGCAACCGCAACTGTATCAGTGTATGGGATATCGCCGCGCAGGCAAATCGGGTTTGGGCAAAGCGGTATCCTGAAACCTGCGGAGGCCCGTAAGAACAACACGACGGACCCGCGTCGCGCTCAACCCTGCGCGCAGCGCGCGAGATATTCCCGCCCTCGATCATGTCCTGCAGCGAGCCGAACGCATTCATGTAGTGACCTTTGAAACCGAGCTCGTCGAGCCGGCGAAACACCATCGCGAAGTCGATGTTGCCTTCGCCCGGCCGCAGGTGCTCCTCCTTGGTGCCCCAGCAGTCCGCGAGCCGCACCTCGTCGCAGCGCGACAGGTCCATGCCGGTGAGGAAGCCTTCGATGCCCTCCGGCACGAGATGCGCGTGGTTGACGGTGAACGCCCAACGCAGGCGCGGCGATTGCAGCGCACCGAAGAAGTAATGGCACTCTTCGAGATTGTGCCCGAGGTAGTGCACCTCGGCGTCGTCCGGCTCCCAGTTCATGTTTTCCAGCAGCAGCGTGAGCCCGATCTTCTCGGCGTGCTCGCTCATGCGCGCAAGGCGCTCCCGCGCCGCCTCGCGCCGCAGCGGCACGTCCGAGGTGAAGTGGTAGCCGGCGTGCACCACCATCCATTCGCCGCCGAGCCGCTTGCAGGCATCCATGTGGCCGAACAGGTAGCGGTCGACGCCGTCGCGCACATGCGGGGCAATCTCGGCGACGTTGACCGCCGAGAGCGAGTGGATGCCCACATGAATGCTGTTCGCCTCGCAAATGCGGCGGATGTTCGCGACACGCTCGTCGGTCAGCGTCTCGATCGCGTTCGGCGCGACGTCGATCTTGAGATCGAGATAGCGCACGCCGTGCGCGATCGCGGCCGCAAGTCCGTCCTCGATGCGGTTTCGCTGTCCGAGATCGATGCCGATGCGCTCGCGCAAATTCATGGAATGGCAGTCCTTCAGAAATTCCAATGCGCGGGCGGCACGCCGGCAACCGGCGAGCGGAACGTGACGAGATGCGGGCTCAGGATCGAGCCCATGTGCGCGGTGCGCAGGTCCGATCCCGCAAACGCAAGACTCGAAATGTTGCCGAGCGTTCGGTGGTGGTTTTCATGCACCAGCGTGCGCACAAGCTTGCCCTGCGCATTCGCCGCGATCGCGCGCGCCATGTGATCGGGCTCATAGTCCTCGATGATGGTTTGCATCCGGCCGTCCTCGGTCACCCGGATCAGCCGGTTGGAGACGACGCAGGTGATCCATGCGCCGCCCTCGACGTCGAAGGTGAGCCCGTCGGAATAGTTGCCGTCCCCGAGTTCCGCGACGATTTCCTTGTTCGACAGGCTGCCGTCGCTCGCGAGGCGGAAGCGCGAGACCCGCGAGGCCCAGGTCTCGTTGAAATACATGTGTGTGCCGGCCGGATTGATACGGCACTCGTTGGTCCACACGATCCCGCCGCCCGCGATGCGCGCGCCGCGCTTGTCCACCAGTGCGATGAAACCGTCGTCGCGCGTCGGGCTGAACTCGTAGTCCGGCTTATGCACCGTGCTGATCGAGACCCACACGCGGTCCTGATCGTCGAGCAACACGAAATTCGTGCGCGGCAACGTGATGCCGTCGACTTCGAGCAGGAACGGCTCGACCTGCCCGTTACGGTGCAGTCGCCACACACCCCCTTCCCGGCCGTCGCCGCGGTTGGCGATGAGAAACGAGCCATCGCGCAGCATCGCAAAGCCGTTCGGATGCAGCTTTCCGCCGCCGGGAATCTGGCCGACGATCAGCTGCTGCGTGCCGTCGGGACGGATGTGCACGATGCCGCCGCGCGCATCGCTGGTGAAGAGATCGCCCGCATGCGTCGCGAGCACGCATTCGGGCCGGTCGAGCGCAGAGCCCGTGAAGGTGAGTTCGGACAACTTCAATTGAAAGTCGTGCATGGACTTTTCGTCTGGCGGGTATGCGCCACCATAAAGAGTTTTGCAGCGCCCTGTCATGCCGAACTATCATGAGGGTCACGCGCCGGGAGGAAACGATGGGACTCCGCACATTCGAGCATCGCGCAATCACGCTTGCGCTTTGCGCGCTTGTTTCCGTGCTTTCGGGTGCGGCAACCGCGCAGGAGTGGGCGCCGACGCGCCCGATGCGCCTGATCGTCCCGTTCCCGCCGGGCGGCACCGCCGACCTGCTCGGACGGATGCTCGGCCAGCATCTCTCCGAAGCGCTCGGCCAGCCGGTGGTGATCGAGAATCGCGGCGGCGCCGGCACGTTGATCGCGACCGAGATGCTGATCCGCTCGGCGCCGGATGGCTACACCATCGGCCTGATCGCGAGTCCGCACGCCTCGAACGCGACGCTTGCGAAGAACCTCTCGTTCAATCCCATCACCGACATCCAGCCGATGACACTGGTCGGCCGCACCAGCCTGCTTCTGGTGGTGCATCCGGGCGTGAAAGCGAACACCGTGCAGGAGCTGGTAGCGCTCGCGAAGGCGGCGCCCGGCACGATCCAGTACGGCTCGTCCGGCATCGGCATGGGCAACCAGATCGCGGGCGAAATACTGAAGCTCAGAACGCAGGCCGATCTCGTCCACGTCCCCTACCGCGGCGGCGGACCAGCGATGAACGATGTTGTCGGCGGGCAGATCGCCATGATGTTCAACGCGTTCGCCTCGACCTTGCCGCTGGTGCAGGCGGGGAAATTCCGCGCACTCGCGATCACCGGCGCAAAGCGCTCGCCGATCCTGCCCGACGTTCCGACCATGGCGGAGGCGGGCGTACCCGATCTTGAAATCTACGAGTGGTTCGGGCTCGTCGGCCCGGCCGGAATGCCGGGCGAGGCGACCAAGCGCATTCACGCCGAGACGATCCGCTTCCTGCAACGCGCGGACGTCAAGACGCGCCTCGCCCAGCAGGACGTCGAGATGATCGAACAGACGCCGGACCAGTTCCGCGATTTCATCGCGCGGGAGATCGAGCGCTACCGCGACATCATCGTGCGCGCGAACATTCAGGCGCAGTAGGTTGCCGTTGCATAAGCTCCCGAGGACAAAGGACGAATGGCGATCCTGAATCAGCGATCGAGCACGCCCGCGCTCCGCGACAGCGCGGGCGTGCGCGAAGCGGCGCTCACGGTGCTCTTCTTCTCCCTGCTCGCGTTCAACATTTGGCGAACGATGCACCACGCCATGTGGCGCGACGAAATGCAGATCTACCTACTCGGCGCTTACAACCCCTCTCTGAGCGACCTCTTCCATTATCTCCGATACGAGCCGCATCCGGACCTGTGGCACGCGCTGGTCTGGCTCGGCGCACGCGTCTATGCCCATCCGGCCTCGATGCAGGTGATCCACATCCTGCTCGCAGCCTGCGTCTGGCTGCTGATCTGGCGTGCCTCGCCGTTCCGGACAGCAGACAAGATCCTCCTGCTGCTGAGCTACTTCCTGTTTTGGGAGTATTTCGTTGTCAGCCGCCAGTACGTCCTTGTCGCGCTTGCAGGCTTTGCCTTCGTCGCCGTGCGCGCGTTGCGGCCACAGCGCATGCTCCTGTCTTTCATTTTGCTCGGTGTTCTCGCGAACACGATGGTCTTCGCCAGGATATGGTCGATGGTTGCGGCAGCACGGCTCGCGCTAGAGCGGAACGGCCCCGCGTCCATGCGTTTCGCGGGCATTTCGCTTTACCTGATCTGCCTTGCGGCGGCAGTGGCCGGAATGGTGCCCGCACCCGACAACGTCACCTATGATCCATATCTTCGGTTCAATCCGAGCGACCTGAGCTCGCTGGGCCTCATTCCATCCGGCGCCTTGCTTCCCGTGAATCCGCGATGGCTCGCCCAAGCGGCCGGATTTCTGTTGCACCCGGGCGGCGGGCTGCCGCTCTTCTGGAATCCGAATCCATTCGGTCAGATCCTTGCACTCGCACACGGGGACATCGCGCGCACTCTGGTCACTTTGGGATTTTTGGTCGCGCCTCCGCTCGTGTGCTGGGCCCTGGTCCGCGACTGGAAACTCGCGGCGGAATTCACGCTTGCTTATCTGGGCATCGTGGTGTTCGCGGGGCTGTGGAATTACCCCGGCCTCTCGCGTCAGCACGGAATTGTGTTTGTCGCGCTCGTCTGCGCGGTCTGGATGGCGAACGCGCGTGCACCACTGAGCGGCTGGCGCGCCGCTGGCTGGCGCTTGCTCCTGGTGATCTCCGCGATCGGTGGCCTGCTCACCCTGATATCGGAGACGCGAGTCTTCTCGCACGGCCGCACCGTCGCCGAATGGCTGACGCGCAACCGCCTTGCCGATGCGTTCATCATGGGATCGCGCGACACCACGCTGTCGACGATCTCGGGCTATCTCGGCCGCCCACTGTACTATCTGGAATGCGAATGCTTCGGCCGCTTCATCGTGTGGAACACGATGCGGACGCAATTCATCGATGCGGCCGAAATCGCGCGTCGCGTCAATCGCACGCCACTTGCGGAGGGTGGGCGGGAAACGATCCTGATCACGAATCGCGAGATTCCGGTCGAGGTGGCACGTGAGACTGCACCCAACCGGACGCTGACCCTGCTAGAGTCGTTTACTCGCGCGGAAGTCGAGTCGGAAAATTACTGGGTCTTTCGCGTTACGCCAAAATCATGAGTACGGCTCACAACCGGATCACCGGCGCCGCGATGCTCTCGATCATGATGTTGATGCAGGCGGGCTTGCCACTGGCGAGCGCGCGCTCGATCGCGCCGGGCAAGTCCTCCGCGCGCTCGACATATTCGCCGTGGCCGCCGAGCGCGGCGACTGCGAGATCGTAGCGCGCGGGCGTCAGATCGCAGCCGTGCATGCGCTCGCGGCCGTATTCGCGCAGCTGGATCTGGCTCTCGGCATTCCACAGCGCATCGTTGCCGAGCACCGCGACGAACGGCAGCTTGCGCCGCACCGCAGTCTCGAACTCGGAGAGGTGGAAGCCGATGGTGCCGTCGCCGAGCACCACGAAGATCGGCGCCTTGGGCTCGACGAGCCGCGCCGCGTTGGCGAACGAGAGCGAGCCGCCGATCGAGCCGCCGACGCCGTTGATCATGCGGCGGCGCACCGGAAGCATGCTCTGGCCCCATTGGGCGAACTCGCCGCCGTCGCAGATCAGCACCGTATCCGGATCGCGCTCGACATAGGGCCGTAGCACGCGAAACACTTGTGCTGGATGCAGCCGGCCCGACGTCTGCGACGCGATGCTCGCCCATGCGGCCGGGCGATTGTGGAGGGCGGCGCGCGCCTCCTTCAGCCAGCCGCCGTCGCGCAGTTTCATCACGGCAGCGCGGCGGATCAGCGTTTCGGCCGCGCCGCGCACGTCCGCGATGCTGCCCAGCACCAGCCGCCCGTCCATTTCCTTCGCGGCGCGCTCGACCAGCGCGGCCTCGGGATCGATCGAAATCAGCCGCACCGCCGGATCGAACGACGAGCCGCTCGCCCACTGGGTGGTGAAATCGAGCGCCTTGCCGAGCAGAACGATCAGGTCTGCCCGGCGCACCAGATCGGAGAACGCGCCGAGCGTTGCATCCGCGATGCCCCGCGGGCTTTCGAGGATGACGGCGGGCGCCTGCGTCGCGGCTTCGAGCTTTGCCATCAGCGCGCGGTTGCTCACATTGGAAAGCTGCGGCGGCGCGAAGATGATCGGCCGGGCCGCCGATGCGATTGCCGCCAGAGTTGCGTCAGCGACGGCATCGCTGAGCGCAGGCACCGCCGCCGGTCGCGCATCCGGCCACACGATCGCGTTACTCTCGACGCGCTCCTCGAGGAGATCGGACGGCAGGCTGAGATGCACCGGCCCCGGCCGACCCCAGGTCGCGATGCGGATCGCCTCGCCGACATCGCGCCCGAGCGTAGCTGCCGACGTGGCGGTAAACGAGGCCTTGCTCACCGGCGCTGCCATATCAGCCTGGCGGATTTCCTGAAAACCGCCGCGGCCGAGCTCCCATGTCGCCGCATGGCCGGAGAGCAGCACCATCGGCGACTCCGCGCCGAGCGCCGTATAGAGGGCGCCGACCGCGTTGGCGTGCCCCGGTCCGCCCGTCACCATCGCGATGCCGGGCTTGCCGGTGAGCCGCCCCCATGCGTCTGCCATGTGCACGGCGGCTGCCTCGTGGCGCACATGCACGAGGTCGAGCTTCGCCTCGATCGCGGCATCGAAGATCGACATGATGTGGTTGCCGGAGAGCGTGAAGACCCGATCACAGCCGAGCCGCGCCAGCGAACGCGCCACGATATCGGCGCCGCGCAGCGCCGTTTCTTCTTTCATTTGCGATGATCCTGCTTTCGCCTACAGCCGCTTGAACGAGTTGTAGACATTCTTCGTGTGGCCCGCCGCGTGGCCGGGATTGTTGGCCCAGGTCGCGTCGAGGTCGGCAAGCGGCTTGGCGGCAATGACTTCCTCTTCACTCTTGCCCTCGTCGACGAGCTTCTTGATGCGGTCGTGCGAGGTCGCGAGCATCTCGCGGAACACCGTCAGGTCCGCCTTGCTGGCAAGCGGGCCGTGGCCGGGCACGATCTTGGTCTGGTCGTTCGCGGCCTTGATGTAGGTGTCGAGCGCACGGATCATGCCACGCACATCGCCGCCGTTCAGGTAGTCGATGTTCTGATAGCGCTTGAGATTGTTGAAGGTGTCGCCGGTCGAAAGTACGTTGGCGTCAGCGAAGTAGACCCAGGTGTCGCCGTCGGTGTGCGCATTTGCGATGTGTGTGAGCTGCGCCTTGCGCCCGCCGGCTTCAAGTGCGAACGAACCGCCCACATAGGTTTCCTTCGGCAGCCAATCGCCGGAGCGCGGCGGCGCCTTCGCGCCGGTCATGCCCGACACCGTGCCGGCCGCAAGGCGGACGCGGATGTTGTCGTGAGCCACAATGATCGCACCGTCCCTGGCAAAGTTCTCGTTGCCGCCGGTGTGGTCGCCATGGAAATGGGTGTTGACGAGATACTTGATCGGCAACGGCGAGATCGCCTTGATCGCGGCCTTGATCTTGTCGGAGAGCGGGGCGAACTGACCGTCCACCATAATGATGGCGTCGCTGCCGACCGCGACGGTGATGTTCCCGCCCTGCCCCGTCAACATCCAGGTCCTGTTGCCGAGATCGGTGGCCTTGATCTCGATCCTGGACCAGTCAACGAGTGGCGGCGCGGCCATCGGCGGCTGCACGGCGGGTTGCGCGAGTGCGGCGCCCGCCATCATCGTCGCGACGGCCGCGAGTGCGATCTTCTTCATTGTCTCCTCCCGATTATCCTTTGCATGATCTGATTCCGAAAACCGGTTCCCACTTTTCGGGATCATGCGCTCGCTTTCGCAAACACATACAACGCTTCCGGGTTGCTCACCAGAATGCGCTGGCGCTGCGCGGCGTCGCCGGCCCAGTCGGCGAGCAGGTCGAACAGCGTCGCATCGTTCGGTTTTTGCTCGGGCTTTTCGGTCGGGTGCGGCCAGTCCGAGCCCCACACGACGCGCTCGGGCGCGACCTTGATGAACGCCTGCGCCACCGCGACCTTGTCGGCATAGGTGGGCGCTCCGAAATTCGTGTCCATATAGGCCCCCGACAGCTTCATCCAGGCTTTGCCCTTGTCCATCATGCGGCGGATGATGCCGAACGCCGCGTGCTCGAGCGGCGCGGGCTGCGGCAGGCGGCCGAGATGATCGAACACGACTTGCGTCGGCAGTCCTTCGAGGAGCGCGGCATTCTCCACGATCTGGTCGGCGCGCATGTGGATCTGGATGTGCCAGCCGAGATCCGCGACGCGCTTTGCGAGCGGCGCGATCATGTCGATCGATACTGCGGCGGAGCGCGGATCGAACACCGTGAAGCGAATGCCGCAAACTCCGCCCGCATCAAGCGTCCTCAACTCAGTATCGGTCACGTCCGGATGCAGCACCGCGACGCCGCGCGTGTTGGCGGCGCCAAGCTGGGCAATGCCGTCGAGCGTCACGCGATTGTCGGTCACGTAGGCGGCAGGCGTCACGATCACGGTGCGTGTGGTGCCGAGGCGCTGCTGCAGCAGGCGATATTGCGCGACCGCCGCATTCTCCTGCATGCGCGATTGCGGCCCCGGCCGCGCGGGCGGGAAACGGTCGCCGTCATAAATGTGCATGTGGCAGTCGCAGGCGCCAACCGGCGCCTTGAGTTTCGGCGCTTCGGTTCCGGCGGAATTCGGCACATCGGGCATATCTTATCCAGGCAGGCGCGCTGGATTGTACAACATGCCGCGACCTCTGCATGAGCGCCCGGCGAGCGGCTGCTTGACCGCCATTGCATGGGTCCGCACAGTGCGCTCGGGTTGAATCGGGACTGGGCTGATGCGCGCATCTCTTGCCATGATTGCGGTTGCGGTCGCGGCGGCACCCGCATGGGCCGACAAGAAGCTCGATCCCGACCCGGCGTTTCTCATCAAGGCCCGCAGCGCCGCGACCGCGACGGTCGAGGCGCACTACGATCTCGTCAGCGACAAAGTGCCGTTCTGGGCGCGTTTCGTGATCTGCGCCGGGCATCTCACCGCGATACGCGACGAGGGCCGTGCGCTGCCGATCCCGAAGGATGGATTCGAAAAGTTGATCGCGGATTCTCGCGCCCGCGCGGCGGAGCTGATTGCCTACCGGCAGAAGGCCGATGCGAAAGCGCCGGCGCTCGACGCCGATGCCGAGATCGCCAAGGTGCGCGCGGGCGCGATGCAGTTCCTGCCGGCCGACACGACCAAGCTCGGCGTCGACCACATGAAGAAGCTGCATGGCAACCGTGTCACGTTCTGCCAGCTCACGCGCGACTGGTACGAGGTGCAGAACGGGCAGCGACAAGCGACCGCTCCGGCCGACCAGCAGAAGTTCGCCAGGCAGGAAGCCGAGCAGCGCGCCCGCGACAAGGCGGCGAGCGCGCCCGCGCCGATGCCGCCCGCTATCAAGCCCTCAGTGGTGCAGCCGACGGTGCGCACCGCGGCCGCGCCCGCGCAGCCCCCGGTCCCCACCGCGAAAGTGGTGGTGCCCGACCGCGGCACGACCACCGGCGGCCTTGACATACGCGACATCCGCGTCGGGTTGGCGGCGACGGGAGGGACCATGGCTGTCCCGCCGCTCGTCTCCGGCGATTTCAGCCTGCGGCCGCTCTGGTCCGCGCTCGCCGAATGCGTCGCGCGCATGGAGTTGATCCAGACCCGCACCGGCGATTCAACGCG
>Ga0190275_10000656_pt1 | contig 28447 bp, 27 predicted proteins | sample Popmic550T_FD_133745 | JGI IMG/M metagenome (GOLD analysis project Ga0190275, IMG submission 133745) | Populus adjacent soil microbial communities from riparian zone of Yellowstone River, Montana, USA - 550 T | ecosystem: Environmental > Terrestrial > Soil > Riparian zone > Trees stand | place...
CGCGCAACTGCGGCGTGCCGGCGAGCGCGCCGGCAGCCGCGACCCCCTGCGCGAGGGCTACGAGCTCGCCCGCCGATGCGGCGCCGGCTCGCTGGCGGAGTTCGCGCGGGCCGAGCTGCGGGCGACCGGTGTGCGGCTCCGGCGCGAGGCGCTGTCCGGCCGCGACGCGCTCACCGCGAGCGAGCGGCGCATCGCCGAGCTCGCCGCCGCCGGCGCGTCTAATGCCGAGATCGCGCAGACGCAGTTCCTCACAGTCAAGACCGTCGAGATGCATCTCACACGCGCCTACCGGAAGCTCGACGTGCCGGGGCGCGCGGAGCTCGCCCGCGCCCTGGCCTAAACAGCAGGGTCACGGTCCAGGGTCGGCCCCGGCGACGCCGGTGCGGCAGGGCGGCAAGGTGGCAGCAGTCCACCAACCCGAAGGAGGCCACCGTGCCCATCGCTATGTACTTCGCACCCAAGAACCTCGACCCCACGACCTACGCGTCGATCAACGCGCGCCTGGCCGACCTCGATCGCCCGGCCGGGCGCCTCTACCACGCTGCGTTCGCCGTCGGCGGAGAGCTGCACGTCTTCGACGTGTGGGAGGACGAGGCGTCGTTCGAGGCGTTCGGCCAGCACCTCGGGCCGCTGCTCGCCGAGCACGGCGTCGAGGGCGCCGGCCCCGTGGTCGGCCCGGTCGAGCGCATCATGGTCGGCGAGGCCGGCACGCCGGCCTAGCCGGGACCATCACCGTGGAACTCATCGCCGCCATCGTCGTCGGCGGACCGCTCGGCTACTACCTCGGGACCCGCCGCCGCTTGGGCCTCGTGTTGTACCTGCTCGTGTGGGCAGCGATCTTCCCAATCCAGACGGCGGTCGTGCATGCGGCCGATCCGAGCGACATCGAGCCGTTCTACTTCGTCTTCAACGCGTTGATCCTCGCTCTGGGGATCACCCTGAACCACCTGGGAGCGCGGTATCGGGTCAAGCGCGGCACCGGCGAGGCGCCCGCCTGACCCAATCAACGAGAAAGGCCCGCGCGAACGATCGGCGTGGAGACATCGGAGGCTATGGACGATCTGGTGCTGCGATTGCAGACTGGCATCGCCACCCGGGTCAGCGTCGGGCTACGACTCGCGCGATCGAGGGCGCTCGACTCCCTGATCCGGTCGAGTACCTTCGCCGGCCGGGCTCATCGTGCGGGGGATGCTCCCGCGAGCGCCGCGCGGATCCTCGCCTGGACGGCATCCGTGTCGTGCGCGCCGTCGACGCGCCGCAGCAGGCCGCGCGCGCTGTAGTAGACGACCAGCGGCTCCGTTTCGCGGTGGTAGACATCGAGGCGCCTTCGAACCGTCTCGGGGCGGTCGTCCCCGCGTCCGTCACGACGGCCGCTGATGCGCTCTGCGACGACGTCGTCGGGAACGTCCAGCAGGACCACGGCGGTCAGCTCCCGTGCGTGCGCCTCCAGGACGCCGACGAGCACATCCGCCTGAGTGACGGTGCGTGGGAAGCCGTCGAGCAGAATTGGCTCGTCGTCGTGGCTCGCAATCGATTCGTGGATCATCGCGACGATGAGATCGTCGGGCACGAGATCGCCACGATCCATGCACTCCGCTGCGCGGCGCCCGAGATCGGTGCCCGCGTCGCGCGCCTCGCGTAGGAGGTCGCCCGTGGCCAGGGCCGCGAAACCAAGCTGGTCGCGAAGGCGCTGTGCCTGGGTCCCTTTGCCGCTGCCCGGCGGCCCGAGCAACACGATGGTCGCCTCCATCCACGGATCATCCCGTCGCAGGTGGGTGGCCAACACCATCCGGCCGGAACCAGCGCCTGCTGCTTGGCGAACTCACAACCGGCACGGCGTCACAACGTCCTTTGAACGCTCGCGCGGCCGTCGAGCGCACACCGAACTCGAGCAGCCGATGCTGCACGGCGAACGTGAGAGGGGTCTCTTCATGCCTTAGGTGGGCGTCAAACGCAGCGTTCACGAGCACGGCCATCTCGACGACGGCACCATCCGAGCGCCCTTTGGCGAAACCTCCACCGGCGCGCCGTGAATCGAGCTCCGTTGGGGTTGAGCAGTCCCCGGCCCTGCAAGGATCGCGAGCGAGGACCATGCCGATGGGGGCCTAGGAGTGGGGATATGACCGACGGGACGACGACGAACGCCGCGGGCCGACTGCTCTGGACGCCTCCGACCGACCTGATCGAGCAGGCCACGATGACGCGCTTCATGCGCTGGCTCAACCGCGGCCACACGTCCTATGACGAGCTGTGGCGCTGGTCGGTCGACGACCTCGACGGATTCTGGCGGGCGGTCTGGGACTTCTTCGACGTGCAAGCCGACGGCTCGCCCGACACAGTGCTGGCCACGCGCGAGATGCCGGGCGCGCGCTGGTTCCCCGACGTCGCGCTGTCCTATTCCGAGCACATCTTCCGCGACAAGGACGCCGCGGCGATCGCACTCCACCACGCGTCCGAGCTACGAGAGCCGTCGACATGGACATGGAGTGACCTGCGAGAGCAGACAGCGCGGATTCGAGCTGGGCTCGACGGGCTCGGCGTGGGTCGGGGCGATCGCGTGGTGGGCTACATGCCGAACATCCCGGAGACGATCGCGGCGTTCCTCGCTACCTCATCATTGGGCGCGGTCTGGTCGTCGTGTTCGCCTGACTTCGGCGTGCGCAGCGTCGTCGAGCGCTTTGCCCAGATCGAGCCCAAGGTGCTCCTGGCGGTCGACGGCTACCGCTATGGCGGCAAAGACTTCGACCGCGCCGACGCGATCGCGCGGGTCATGGAGGAGATCCCCTCCCTCGTTTCCACCGCCGTGCTGCCTTACCTGGGCGAGGAGGGCAACTGGGACGAGGTCTTCCCGGCCACCGATGTCCCGCTGAGCTTTGAGCGTGTGCCGTTCGACCACCCGCTGTGGGTGCTCTACAGCTCGGGCACGACCGGTCTGCCGAAGGCGATCATCCACAGCCAGGGCGGCATCCTGCTCGAGCATCTGAAGGCCCTCCACCTCCACGTCGACGCGCAGGCCGGCGACCGCATTTTCTGGTTCACGACGACCGGCTGGATGATGTGGAACTTCCTGGTCGGCGGGCTACTCACACCGGCCGCCATCGTGCTCTTCGACGGCAACCCGGGCTACCCCGACTTGGGCACGTTGTGGGACCTGGCGGAGCGCACCGGCACGACATGCTTCGGCACCAGCGCGGCATTCATCCACGGCTGCATGAAAGCGCGGATAGAGCCGGGCGAGGGCAGAGATCTCAGCGCGCTGCGCAGTGTCGGTTCGACCGGCTCGCCACTCTCGCCCGAGGGGTTCGAGTGGATCTACAAGCACGTCGGCGAGGACACGTGGCTGTTCTCGACGAGCGGCGGCACGGACGTTTGCAGCGCGTTCGTGGGCGGCGTGCCGCTGATCCCGGTTTACGAGGGCGAACTGCAGGCGCGCTCGCTCGGCGCCGACCTGCAGGCCTTCGACGAGGAGGGCAACGCCGTCATCGATGAGGTCGGCGAGCTGGTGCTCGCACAGCCGATGCCGTCGATGCCGGTCTACTTCTGGAACGACCCGGACGGTGAGCGCTACCGCGAGTCGTATTTCTCGATGTACCCCGGCGTCTGGCGACATGGCGACTGGATCAGGGTCACTCCGCGCGGCAGCGCTGTCATCTACGGCCGCTCAGACGCCACGATCAACCGCGGCGGCATCCGGATGGGCACCGCCGAGATCTACCGTTCCGCGCTTGCCGTCGACGCGGTGCAGGACGCACTGATCGTTGACGTCCCGCCGGCCGGCGGGACGGGCGACTCGTGGATGCCGCTGTTTGTGGTGCTCCCCGAGGGCCGCGAGCTGGACGCCGGCGTGATCGGCGAGCTGCGTCGGCGCATCCGGCAGGAGTGCTCACCGCGCCACGTACCCGATGAGGTGGTGCAGGTGGCCGAGATCCCGCGCACGCTCTCTGGGAAAGTGCTCGAGGTGCCCGTCAAGAAGATCCTGATGGGGGGTGACCCGGCGAAGGCGGCCAGCCGCGACTCCCTGGCCAACCCGGACGCGCTCGACTGGTTCATCGAGTACGCGCGAACGCGGACTGCGGCCCAGACCGAGTCGACATGACCCCGGCGGCGCGACGGTCAGGCGGCGCGGACCGTAATGGCGAGGCTGGGGTTCCGCAGTCCACGGATGGTGTGAACCGTCGCTGCGGGACCGCGAGCGTCAGCCTCGGCGTCGAACGGCAAGCTCTTGAGCATCTCGACGACCGTCTCTTGCGGCACGCCGCGTCGGGCTATGGCCTCTTCGTCGGGAACCGCCAGCGTCATGTTCCAGTTGGCATAGGGCATCGGTACGTCTCCTATTCGTTGTAGGAGCAACTATCGCAGGGCAGAATCGGGTGGATGTGTCATGCGACACACAGCCGGATCCGTCGCCGCGGGCGGTCAGCGCTCGCCGGCGGCGTCCGCTCGCCGCGGGCGGCGCTTGCGGGGGCGCGGCGCGGGGGCGGCGGCGATGAATGCGTCGTAGATGTCGAGCAGGATGCGACGCTCCCGGGGCGTGAGCGCCGGGTCGGTCTGGATAGCCGTCGGCCCGGTCGCGACGTCCTCATCGGCGTCGGCGTCGGCGATCAGACCTGCTTGCTCGTAGAGCGCCTCGGCGCTGGTCTCCAGTGAGCGGGCGATCGCGTCGACGACGTGATCGGACGGTTCGCGCAGCCCGCGCTCGATCTGGGAGAGGTACGGGTTGGAGATCCCCGCCATGGCCGCGAACTGGCGCATCGAGAGTTCGGTGAGCTCACGCTGTTGGCGGATGACCTCCCCGAGCGAGGTTGCGGGCTCGTCCACGGTTTCCAGCCTAACGAGCGACGGCCCGCCGCAGGGCGGGCCGTCGTCGTGAGGAGCACAGGGAGGGGAAAGCGCTCCTACGGGGGCGGAGACTCGTCAGGGAGCTCCGGGCGTCGCGCTCATCGGTACGTGATCAAGGGCGGGTCACCGCGCTCGAGGTGCCCGTGATCGTTGAACGAGATGAGCGTCGTCCCGAGATCTCCGTGGACGACCTTCGTCACCGCTGTGTTGACGCTCACCCGGTTGAAGGGGAGCAGCGCCTCCGCGGGAAGGCCTAGGAGAGCGACGCAGGTTGCGGCGAGCACCCCGGCGGAGGTGCACACGAAGGCCGTTCCCCCGCGTGGAAGCCCGGCCGCGACATCTGCGAGCGCTCCAGTCACGCGCGCCGTGAATGCGGGCCATGACTCGGCCGTATCGCTCGCCGACCCCGCTGCGATCCAGCTGAGCAGTGCCTGTTCCAGCAGATCCTGGAACTCATGCTGGGAGACGACCTCTGTCTCGCTGCCGGCCGGGCGGGACTGACGCGCGCTCGTCGTCGAATGGTGCGTCAGGATGTCGCCGTCGTCGTACTCGTCCCAGCGTGGATCCACGGTCAGATCGCGGTGCGCGCCATTCGCCACCGCTGCGGCGGTGTCTCGCTGACGAACGAGCGTCCCGCACACCACCTGATCGACCGAGATGCGCCGCAGCGCGAGATCCTGGGCGAGAGCCTCGGCCTGGGTCGCGCCCATCGGCGAGAGCACGTCGTAGTTCTCGGCGCCGAAAGATGCCTGGGCGTGGCGCGTGAGCAGGATCGTCGGCACCTCAGCTCGATTGGAGTTTCAACAGGTCCCGCGCCTGTGCCGGCGTGGCAACGGGGCGGCCGAGCTGCCGGCACAGCGATACCGCTCGCTCGACGAGCTCGGCGTTCGACGTCGCGTAGACGCCCTTAGCCAGGTACGCGACGTCTTCCATACCGGTCCGGATGTGACCCCCGAGCGCCAGCGTGGCCGCCATGAGCTCAGAGTGGCGCCGGCCGACCGCGAAGGCGCCCCACTCGGCGCCGGCAGGCAGGAGAGCGACAAGGTGGGTCAGTGTGTCTACGCGCGCCGGTGCCCCGCCGCGCACGCCGAGGACGAGCTGGAACAGTGCCGGGGCGCTGACGAGGTCGCGCGCGAGCAGCTCATTCGCGGACATCACCATGCCGGTGTCGAAGCACTCGAGTTCCGGCTTGACGGCCAGCTCACGCATCTCCTTGGCGGCGCGGGCCATGAAGCTGTGCGTGTTGACGAAGACGAAGTCGTCGTCGGGACCGAAGTTGAGGCTGCCGGCATCGAGCGAGGCGAGCTCAGGGCCGCCGCGCAGCGAGGCGAGGCGCTCATCGTCGGTCATCCCCGGACTTCCCCCCGTTGTGAAGTTTAAGATCACGTCGGGCGCCTCTGCACGGATCCCGTCGGCGATCTGCCGATAGACGGCGGCGTCCTGTGTCGGTTCGCCCTGGTCCGTCCGCGCGTGGATGTGGAGAACGGCCGCACCGGCTCGCGCCGCCGCGGCGCCGTGCAGCACGAGGTCGGCGGCGTCGCGCGGGTGATGCGGATTCGCCGATGGTGCGCCGCCGATGAGGGCGCAGGTGAGGATCACGGGGCGATCGGGGCGGTGGCCGCTCATAGCGCCACGTACCCTCCGTCGATGTGGTAAAGCGCCGCGGTCGTGAACGACGAGACGTCGCTCGCGAGCCAGACGACCAGCTCCGCGACTTCCGCGACCTCGCCCATGCGCCCGAGCGGCGTTGCCTGCTCGACGTCGCTGACGACCTCGGGTGGGAGCACGTCGTTCAGCGGGTTTCGGATGAACCCCGGGGCGACCGCGTTGACGCGGATCCCATCGGCTGCATGGTCGACCGCGGCTCCGCGCGTCAGGCCGATGACCCCGTGCTTCGAGGTCGTGTACGCGACGTGCGTCCGGAACGCGACGCTGCCGAGGATCGACGCCATGTTCACGATCGAGCCGCCGCCGCTCTCGCGCATCGCGGCGACCTCTGCCCGCGTGCAATAGAACACGCCGTCGAGGTTGACGGCGAGGATCCGACGCCACGCTTCGTCGGTGAGCTCGCCGGTCGGCGCTCCGTCGCTCGTGACGCCGGCGTTGTTCACGGCGATGTGCAGGCCGCCGAAGCGCTCGACGACGTCGGCCACCGCGGCGTCGACGGCCTGTGAGTCCGACACGTCGAGCGCGAGGCCGATGGCCTCGCCGCCCCCGACACGGATCTCCTCGGCCACGCTCTCGGCGCCCTCGGCGTCGATGTCGGTGACCGCGACGCGGGCGCCGGAGGCGGCGAGGCTGCGGGCGCAGCTCGCGCCGATGCTCTTCGCCGCGCCCGTGACGAACGCCACGCGCCCGTCCAGGTCATATGTGGCCATCGAATGCTCCTGATGATCGAAGTGGGATTGCTCTACGCCGCATCCGCGATCTCCCGGGCGTGCTCGGCGATCTCGGTGACGCCCTCGCCGAACGCCTTGAGATAGGGGTCGTCGGTGGAGCCGGTCATGGCGCGGCGATAGTTGCCTTCCATGAAGATCGCCGACTTCCAGAGGGCAAGCGTCTGGTACCAGCGGATGTCGGTCACGGCGCGGCCGCTGCGCTGCTCGTAGAGATCGACCATCTCGCCGCGGGTGAGAAAGCCGTCGATGCGCGTCACGCGGGAGATCTCGAAGAGGTTCAGTGGCGGGTCGTCGCGTCCGACCCAGAACGCGGACAGGTAGCCGACGTCGGCGAGCGGATCGCCGATGGTCGCCATCTCCCAGTCGAGAACGGCGACGATGCGCGCGGGTGAGCTGGGGCCGATGATGAGGTTGCCGATCCGGAAGTCGCCGTGGACGATCGTGGCGCGTGGCGATTCCGGGACATTGGCCGCGAGCCAGGCGCCGACGTGCTGGACCGCCGCGACGTCACGCAGCTTGTGGAGCTCCCAGAGGTCGCCGAACCGCCGCAGCTGTCGCTGGAGATAGCCCGTGGGGCGGCCGAAGCGCTCCAGGCCGGCGTGCTCCCATCCGACTGCGTGGAGCTCCACCAGCGCGTCGACGACCTCCTCGCTGATCCTGCGGCGATCGGCGGTCGTGTCCAGCTCGGCAGGCAGTCGGTTGCTGACGACGTGACCCTCGACCTTTTCCATGACATAGAAGGGCGCGCCGATCACCGACTCGTCGGCGCAGACGGCCAGTACCTCGGGCACTCGCGCGCTGCCGGCGACGGCGCGCAGCACGCGGGCTTCCCGGAGCACGTCGTGGGCGCTCGGGGGGAGTGGTGGGCGGGGTGGGCGGCGAATGACCGCCTCCCACGGGCCGCGGCGGATGACGAAGGTCACGTTCGAGTGACCCTCGCCGATCGGCGCCGCCTCGAGCGCTCCGTCGCCGAGCCCGTGCTCGTCCAGGAAACGCTCGAGCGGCGCCGTCACCAAGAGCGGCGGGCGGTCGTTGCCCGCTACTTCGGCGAACGTCGCGACGATGTCGTCTGGTGCTACGCCGGGCATCGGCACCCGGGCTCGCTCACGCTGGGAAGGACCTGGCCGTGCAGCCGCCGTCGACCAGCAACGTCGCGCCGTTGCAGTAACTCGCCTCATCGGTGAGGAAGAACACCAACGGGCCGGCCATCTCGTCCGCCCGGGCCGGACGCCCGAGGGGCGAGAGCGAGGCCGCCACTGTGGGGTCGTCAAACGCGCCGACGACCGGGGCGATCATCGCCGTGTCGACGAAGCCGGGGCAGACGCTGTTCGTGCGCACGCCCTCCTTGCCGTACGTGATCGCCATGGAGCGAGTCAGATTGGCGATCGCGCCCTTGGCGGCCGTGTAAGCGTGGGCGTCGTAGAGACCCGTGACACCGGCCATGCTCGACACGTTCACGATCGATCCGCTGCCCTGCTCGAGCATGCGCGGAAGCACGGCGCGGATCATGAGGAAGTAGCCCTCGAGGTCGACGCCGCCGAGGATCGCGCGCCAGTTCTCGAGCGACATCTCGTGGACGCCACCCATCGTCCCCGGGTTGTCGATGCCGTACTGCCAGCCGACACCGGCGTTGTTGACGAGTCCGTCGATCCGACCGAACGCGTCGACTGCCGCCTGCGCGATCTGCTCCTGCGAGGAGGTGTCCTCGAGATCGGCGGCAACGATGATGCCGTCCCCGCCGGCGGCCTTTACGGTGTCGAGGCCCTCTTGGAGCTTGCTCTCCGTACGGGCGGTGCCGACGACCTTTGCACCTTCGCGTCCGCACCACTCCATCGTCGCGCGTCCGATGCCGCTGCTGGCGCCGGTGACGATGATCACCTTGTCTTGAAGCCGGCCCGTACCCGCCGACCGTTCGGCGGCGACCCCCGCGTTCTCCTGCATGCTCATTGGCGTTCTCCTCCGGCCGTTTGACTGGCGCGCCGATCGTATGGTCGCCTCGCGGGGGGCGAGCGCGCGTTGTCACGACAAGTTGTGAATTACACAGCGGCTCAGAGCCTCGGCGGAGCGGCCTGAGCCGCGGCTGCGGACGCCTCGGCCGCGTCCTGGTAGGGCCGCAGCTCGCGGCGAGCGATCGTCATCTTGTGGACCTCGTCCGGGCCGTCGGCGAGCCGCAGCGAGCGGACGTGCGCGTACATGAACGCAAGCGGGAAGTCGTCGGAAATGCCGCCGCCGCCGTGGACCTGGATGGCGCGGTCGATGACCTTGAGCGCGACCTGCGGCGCTGCGACCTTGATCGCGGCGATCTCCGTCCGTGCATGGCGGTTGCCCACGGTGTCCATCAGCCAGGCCGTCTTGAGCGTGAGCAGGCGGATCATCTCGATCTCGATGCGCGACTCGGCGATCCAGTCCTGGATGTTCGAGCGCGTCGCGACCGGCCTGCCGAACGTCACGCGCTGCGCCGCGCGGGCGCAGAGAAGCGAGAGCGCGCGCTCGGCCGCGCCGATCGTGCGCATGCAGTGGTGGATGCGGCCGGGGCCGAGGCGAGCCTGGCCGATGAGAAAGCCGTCGCCCTCGGCGGCGATCAGATTGGACGCCGGCACACGGACGTTCTCGAAGACGACCTCGCCGTGGCCCTCCGGCGCGATGTAGCCGAACAGGGGCAGGTTGCGCAGCACCGTCACCCCCGGCGCGTCGCGCGGGACCAGGATCATCGACTGCTGGCGGTGCGGCGGCCCGTCCGGATCCGTCTTGCCCATCACGATGAACACGCGGCAGCGTTCACGCAGCGCGCCGGTCGTCCACCACTTGCGCCCGTTCAGCACGTACTCGTCACCGTCCCGATCGATGCGCAACTGCACATTGGTCGCATCGGAGCTGGCGACGTCAGGCTCGGTCATGGCGAACGCCGAGCGGATCTCGCCCTCGAGCAGCGGGCGGAGCCACTGATCCTTCTGGCTGTCGCTGCCGAACTGCGTCAGCACCTCCATGTTGCCGGTGTCGGGCGCGTTGCAATTGACCGCCTCGGGCCCGATCATGCTGCGGCCGGTGATCTCCGCCAGCGGGGCATACTCGGTGTTCGTGAGCCCGGGTCCGTACTCGTGGTCCGGGTAGAACAGATTCCACAGACCCCGGCGCCGGGCCTCGGCCTTGAGCTCCTCCATGATGGGTGGCTGCGAGTGCGGATCCCCACTTTCGATCAACTGCTGCGCATACACGTTCTCGGCGGGCATGACGCGCTCGTCCATGAAGTCGGCCAGTCGCTCGGCGAACTCCTTGCACCGATCGGTCGGCTCCCAGTCCATAGCGGGCATCATGCCGCGCCGGGGCGGCGCGGCGGGCGCGCGGAGCGGACCGTGTTTGTCGGGTCCGACAGTCGCGTCGCACAGTGGCTGTCGGTTGGGGGAACTACAGCGCTCCGCAAGCGCGCCGTGACGACTCGGCCACGTGAGAGGTATCAGTCCGCTCTGCGGCCTCGCGGCCGCGTTCATGACCTCAGCCGCCACACCGACCATCCCGTCCGGCGTCCTCGGGCTGCCACGTGCGCCCATCGTCGCGCGCGGCGCCAGTTCTTCGACGATCACGGGAGCGATGCCATGGAAATGAACCACCAGGCCGTGAAGGCGCTCCTGGACGCCTTCGATCGGAGCGACTGGCAGGAGATGACCGTCACGGTCGGGACCGACCGACTCCACGTGTCGCGGCAGGCCGGCTCCGGCGCGCCGGAGCCCGTCGCGCCCCTTGAACCCGCCCCGGCTGCGGCGGACGGCAAGCCGCCGGCAGCCCCGGCCGCGGCGCCGTCGGCGCCCGCCGCTCCGCCGGCGCCTGCCGAGTCCGAACCCGCGGCCCGCGCCGCGACCGACTCGAAGCCGGCCGACGGCACGCTGGTGACGTCCCCCTCAGTCGGCCTGTTCTGGCGCGCGCCATCGCCGGGCGCGCCGCCGTTCGTCGAGGAGGGCGCCCACGTTGCGGCTGGCGACACGATCGCGATCGTCGAGGTCATGAAGCTGATGAACCACGTCGTCGCGCCGGTCGCCGGCGTGCTGACGAGTGTCCTCGTCGAGAACGGGGCAACCGTCGAGTTCGGACAACCCCTCGTTTCGATCGACCCCGAGGGCTGACCGGCTCGTGGGGGCGGTGACGCGGGTCCTCGTCGCCAACCGAGGCGAGATCGCGGTGCGGATCCTGCGCGCGTGTTATGACGAGGGTCTCGAGACCGTGCTCGTCGTGTCGGATGCCGACCGGCGTAGCCTCGGCGCACAGCTCGCGGACCGCACCGTCTGCATCGGCCCGGCCAGCGCAGCTGAGAGCTACCTGGATATCGACCGGCTCCTCAGTGCCGCGACGCTCACCGGTTGCGACGCGCTGCATCCAGGGTATGGCTTCGTCTCCGAGCGCCCGGAGTTGCCGGAGGCGTGCGAGGAAGCGGGGATCGCGTTCGTGGGCCCGTCCGCGGCGGCAATGCGCCGCAGCGGCGACAAGGCGACCGCGCGGGCCGCGGCGCGCGACCTCGGCATCGCCGTCGGCGAGGGGTCGGACATCGTGACCTCCGAGCCGCAGGTTCGAGCGATCGCCGAGGAGATGGGTTTCCCGATTCTGCTCAAGGCCGCTGCGGGCGGGGGTGGGCGCGGAATGCGCCGCGTCGACGGACCGGAGGAACTCGCCGGCGCGTGGGCGGCGGCAAGTGGAGAGGCTCAGCAGGCCTTCGGCGATGGGCGGCTGTTTGTCGAGCGCTTCGTCCGCCGGGCCCGGCATGTCGAGGTGCAGGTCCTCGCCGACGGGCATGGCGGCGTGGTGCACCTCAGCCACCGCGACTGCACGCTGCAGCGCCGCTACCAGAAGCTCATCGAGGAGGCCCCGGCGCCGAATCTGCCCGGCAACCTCGGCCCGGAGATCCTTGATGCCGCGACGCGGCTCATCGGGTCGCTCGAGTACCAGGGAGCGGCGACCTGCGAGTTTCTCGTCGACGCGGAACGCGCGACGTATGGATTCCTCGAGATCAACGCGCGGCTGCAGGTCGAACACCCGGTCAGCGAGGCGATCACCGGCATCGACGTCGTGCGCGAGCAGCTGCGCATCGCCGGGGGCGAACCCCTGTCGTTCGGCCAGGATGAGGTCGTCCTGCGCGGCCACGCGATCGAGGCACGCATCAACGCCGAGCGTCCCGAGAGCGACTTCATGCCCACGCCGGGGCTGATCGAGGAGTGGGCGGCGCCGATCGGCAGCGACGTGCGCGTCGACACGGCGTGCTTCCCGGGCTGGACGATCGCGCCGTACTACGACTCGCTGCTGGCGAAGGTGGTCGCGACCGGCCCTGACCGCACGCAGGCGATCGCTCGCTTGCGTCATGCGTTGCGGCACCTGCATGTCCAAGGGGTGGCCACGACCGCCCGGTTCGCGCACGACGTGCTCGAGCATCCCGACGTCGTCGAAGGGCGCATTCACACGCGCTGGCTCGAGGACGTCTTCCTCGACGATTGGACTCCGATGGAGGTGGTGGCCTGATGGCGCGCATCGAATACGTCGACCAGTCGCTGCGCGACGGGCAGCAGAGCCTGTGGGGCATGCGAATGCACGCCGGGCACATCCTGCCCGTGGCCGAGGCGATCGACAGCGCGGGCTATCGCGTCGTCGACCTGACGGGAAGTTCACTGTTCGAGGTCCTGATCCGCTTCCGCCAGGAAGACCCGTGGCGGGGCCTCGACGCGATCCGCGCGGCGATGCCGAACTCGGTGCTGCGCGCGGGCACGCGCTCGAACGGCGTCGTCGGGATGGGCATCACGCCTGACTCGATCGTCAAACTGTGGATTCAGACCCTGGCCAAGCACGGCATCCAGAGCCTGTGGATCTTCGACTGCCTCCACGACGTTGACCACATGCTCCACGCCGCGCAGATCGCGCGCGATGCCGGCATGGCGCCGGCGCCGCAGGTCAACTTCAGCCAATCGCCGGTGCACACGGACGAGTACTACGCCGGGATCATGGATCGATTCGCGGCGAGCGACATCCCGGCGACGATCATCCTCGGCGACGAGGGCGGAATCATGGGTCCCGAGCGGGCTCGGGTCTGGATCCGGCTCATGCGCGAGCGCGCCCCGGACGTGGAGCTCGAGCTGCATTTCCACAACCGGACGGCGATGGGCACCTACAACCACATCATCGGCGTCGAGGAAGGCGTGACGACCCTCCACACGGCCGTCCAGTCGATGGCCAATGGCGTGTCGATGCCGTCGACGGAGGTGAGCGTCGACAACATGCGCCGCCTCGGCCACGAGGTTGCGCTGGACGACCGCCGGCTGGCCGAGGTCTCCGGACACCTCGCCGCCATCGCCGACGACGAGGGCTACCAGCACGGGACGCCCAGCGAGTACGCCGTGGCGACCGTGCAGCAGCAGTTCCCCGGCGGCATGACCGGGACGCTGCGCAACCAGCTCAGGAGCTATGGCATGGAGGAGCGGCTGCCCGAGGTGCTCGAGGAGGCCGTCCGCGTCCGCGCCGAGATGGGCTATCCGCTGATGGCGACGCCGTTCTCCCAGCTCGTCGGCATCCAGGCGTTGCTGAACGTCGTCCAGGGTGAGCGCTACGTCACGATCCCCGATGAGAACGTGATGTACCTCGCGGGCCATTACGGGTCGCCCCCCGGGCCGCTGGAGCAGACGCTGGTCGACCGCGCATCCTCGACCGAGCGGGGTCGCTCGATGTTCAACGGCTGGAGCCCGCCGCAGCCGTCGCTCGCGGAGATCCGCCGCGACCTGGGCGAACACCTCTCGGATGAGGAGTTGCTGCTGCGCTACCTCATCCCGGGGCCGGACGTCGACGCGATGTATGCGGCCGCCCGGCCGATCGAGCCCGTGTACCCGCTGAGCGGGCCGGCCGGTCTGGGGTGGCTGAAGGACGTACTCGAGAGCTCGTCCGCGCGGTCCGTCGTCGCGTCGCGCGGCGAAGTCTCGGTCGCGCTCCGGCGTTAGGTCACGATGGGCGAGTTCGACGGGAGAACCGCGATCGTCACTGGCGGTGGCGGCGAGATCGGCAGCACCGTGGCGGGGCGGCTCGCGCGGGACGGCGCGCGCGTGCTCGTCGTCGATCTCGACCCGGACGGTGTCGGCCGCACGGTCGCGCAGGTCACGGAGGCCGGGGGCGAGGCGCACGGGTTCACCGCCGACGTCACGGACGCAGCCGCGGTGGCTGCCTACGCGCAGGCCGGCGCGGAGCTCGGTGCCGGGCACATCGACCTCTTCGTCAACAATGCGGGCGTCGAGGGGCCGGTCGCGAGCATCGAGGAGTATCCCCACGACGCCTTCGACCGCGTCATCTCGGTGAACGTCCGCGGCGTCTTTCTCGGCCTCAAGCACGTGCTGCCGCTGATGCCTCGCGGTGGCGCCGTCGTCAACACGGCGAGCACCGCGGGCATCATCGGCGCGGCGGGCCTCGTCGCCTACATCGCGTCCAAGCACGCCGTGATCGGGATCACGAAAACCGCCGCGCTGGAGATGGCCGAGCGCGGGATCCGCGTCAACGCGATCTGTCCGGGTCCGGTCGAGGGGCGCATGATGACGTCGCTCGAGGACGGGCTGGGCGGCGCCGCGGCGCACGCTGCCTTTCTCGACGCGCTGCCCCTCGGCCGCTACGCACGGCTCGATGAGGTAGCCGCGATGGTCGCGTTCCTGCTTTCAGGCGAGGCCGGCTTCTCGACGGGGGGGCGCTTTGTGCTCGACGGCGGTCAGACCGTGGGCTGAGGCGGGCCTTCCTGCCACATCGCTTCGTCCGCGAGGTAGTCGTGGACCACCTTGCCGTGGAAGAGGTCGAAGTCGAAGACGCCGAACCAGCCGTCGAGCACGCGCACCGGCGAGAGCAGGTGCCACGGGTCGACGGGCGAGCGCGCGTCCATGGTCACCGACGCCCGGCCCGTCCAGAGCTTGGGCGTCCCGTCGGCGCTGGTGTGAAGCGGTGCGACTACGTCGAGGCGCACGAGCTCGGCCACCGAAGGCGGCTTACCGCTCTCTGAGTTCGGGATCAGCCGTGTCGAGAGGACGGGAAGGTCCTCCAGCTGCTCGGGGTCATAGAGCCGCTCGCACGCGATCGCCATCGTCATGATGCGCTGTCCGCGCGGACGCTCGACGGTGAAGAGCATCTGCTCCCCGAGCGGGGTGCCGGCGCCGCCGGAGCTCCGGTTCATCACCGCGAGCTTTTTCGCGTAGCCCCAGATCTCGCGGCCGGCCGTGAGCGGGATCTCGTTGTCGCAAAAGATGAACGGCTGGTAGAGGAACGTCTGGCCTTCGAAGGTTGCACGGATCATGACGTAAGCCTCGTGGTAGGGCCCGAACGAGGAGAACGGCGTCCAGCGTCCCCAGGCGATGCAGGTCGGCACAGGGTCCGCGGGCTCGACCCCAGGGGGCAGGAGGGCCGCGACGCCCTCCGGGTCGGCCTCATATGCGATGAAGATGTCTTCGACGCCTCGATAGGCGTACGGCGGCGGTCCGTATGTCTGTGCCGGTCCGATGGGCTGCGAGAACGACGCTCTGAAGCTGGTCAGGTCCATCTGTTCCTCCTGGGAGTGATCGCCGAGCGTGGCGCGCTGCGCCCTCCGACGCTGGCCACGCGACGGTGCGCTTCGTGAGTTCTCCAAGCCGCGGGCCACGGGGCCCCTGCGTGCTCGAGATCCGAGCTTATGGTGGCGCGATCGTCATCGATCAGGAGGAGCGAGGCATGCGCGTTCAGGACACGGGGAGCCGGCGGCCGGAGGTCAGGCGATGGCGCCAGTTGCTCGTCGTCGTCGGACTCGTGCTCGCCGCGGCGCTGCTGGTCTCGGCCTGCGGCGGCGACGAAGGCAGCGACGAGAACGCGTCGAGCGGTGGTTCGTCGCAGGAGAGCCAGGGCACGTCAACCGCGCCCAAGAAGAAGGCCACCGGATCGGTGATCAAGGTGATGACGGTCGCCTCTGTGAATACGGAGGGGCCACCGTTCCCGAATATCCCCAAGACAGCCGAGATCTACGGCAAGTGGATCAACGATCACGGCGGAGTCAACAACCACGTGCTGGAGGTCATCAACTGCGATGACCGGGGCGTCGCACCGCAAGCGACCGCCTGTGCGCGTAAGGCCGTCGACGAGAAGGTGGCCGCGGTCGTCGGCTCGTACACGTTCATGGCCGAGGCGATCGTCCCGATTCTGGAACGCGCGAACGTGGCCTGGTTCGGCATGTGCTGCCCGGGTACGCCGAGCGAGCTCACGAGCAAGGCCTCCCTCCCGGTGGGCAGCGGCCCGCTGTACTCGACCGGCTTCACCAAGAAGGCCATCGACGACGGGTGCGAAAAGATCAACGCGGTCGTCATCGACGGCGCTCAGCCCTACATCCCGCTGATGGAGGGTGCGATGAAGGCGGCCGGCAAGGACTTTGCCAGCAAGCCGATCATCCTCCCGGCGACGAGTCAGGACTACACCCCACAGGTCGCTCAGGCGACGAGCGAGGGCGCTGACTGCGTCCTCATGGTCGTCTCCGAAGGCCCGTACCAGGCGTGGATGGGGCCGTGGGCGCAGTCGGGCACGCAGGCAAAGATGTACGGCCCGCAGGGCAACCTCAACGCCAAGGTGGTCAAGGGCAACGAGCAGGCGGCCGAGGGCGCCGTGATCGCCGGCTCCTACCCGGACATCTCGACCGAGCCATGGGCCGACTTCCGCGCCGCGCTCGAGGACTACAACGCGCCGACGGACATGGACTTCAACAGTCTCGCGGGCATGGGGACGTGGGCCGGGTACTCCGCCTTCACACAGATCGCCTCGGGCATGAAGGGTGAGGTGACCGCCAAGGCATTCCTGGACGCAGCGAACAAGACCACGAACCTCGACCTCAAGGGCATGGTCCCGCCGATCGACTTCACGAAGGAGTGGACCGATCTGAAGGGCTACTCGCGGCTCTTCAACCACAGCGTCGTGTTCAGCAAGATCGAGGGCGGCAAGGTGGTGCCGCTGACCACCGAGTTCGAGGACGTCACCAACGCGGCGCTGGGCAAGGCGGACTGATCCGACTCGTCAACCGGCATGCGACCCCGACCCGAGCCCGCCACGCGCCGGCTCAGGGTCGGGCGCATCCCGTCCAGAGGGTGTAGGCATGGAAGAATTCATCCGATTCGCACTGCTGGGCTTCGGCATCGGCGCGCTCTACGCCCTGGCTTCCCAGGGCCTGATGGTGATCTACCGCGGCTCGGGCGTGCTGAACTTCGCCCTCGGCGCCATCGGCATGGTCGGCGTCTATGTCTGGTTTGAGCTGAAGGTCCAGAACGGCTGGGGCTATTACCCGGCGCTGCTCGTCGGCGTGGCCGTGTCCGCGTCGCTCGGCGCGCTGACGCACCTGCTGATCATGCGGCCGCTGCGGCGGGCGTCACCGCTGGTCCGCGTCATCGCGACCCTCGGCGTCCTCGTCACGCTGCAGTCGATCGCGATCCTCCGCTACGGGTCGACGCCACGGTTCGTACCGAGCGAACTTCCTACCGACGTCTGGCACATCAGCGGCACGATCGTCATCTCGGCCGACCGCATCATCCTGATCTGCATCGCGGCGTTCTTCAGCGCCGCCCTGTGGGCGCTCTACCGCTTCACGCGCTTCGGCCTCGGTACCAGTGCGGTCGCCGAGAACGAGCGGGCTGCGGCGTCGCTCGGCTGGTCGCCAGATCGCATCGCCACCATCAACTGGGCGCTCGGCTGTGGCCTGGCGGGCCTCGCGGCCATCCTGATCGCCCCGATCGTCACCCTCCAGGTGTCGGTCATGACCAACCTCATCCTGGCGGCGACCGCGGCGGCGCTCGTCGCGTCGTTCCGTTCGTTCCCGATCGCGTTCTTCGCGGGGCTCGTGATCGGCATCACCCAGACCGAGCTCAACCGCTACGTGGACCAGCCTGGGTTCGGCGCGTCCGTTCCGTTCTTCTTCATCGTGATCCTGCTGGTGGTGAGCGGGCGCGCGCTCCCGCTCCGCGACTACTTCCTCCAACGCCTGCCGTCGGTGGGCAGCGGCCGGATCAACTGGACCTGGACAGCCATTGGTGTTGCCGTCGCGCTCGTCTTGTACAGCACGCTGTCAACGGCGTGGACGGACGCGCTGACGATCACGCTCGGAACCTCGCTCATCCTGCTCTCGATCGTTGTCCTGACCGGCTACGCGGGGCAGCTGTCGCTCGCGCAGTTCGCGTTCGCGGGCTTCGGCGCGTACGTGGCGGGCCGGCTCGTCGCCGTCCACGGCACGCCGTTCTGGCTCGCCCTGCTTCTCGGCGTCGCGGCGACGGTTCCGCTCGGGGTCCTGTTCGCGGTACCGGCCGTGCGTACCCGCGGCATCAACCTCGCGATCGTGACGCTCGGCCTCGGCACTGCGATCGAGCTCATGCTGTTTCGCAATACCGAGCTCACGGGCGGCATCAAGGGGACGCAGATCGGCGAGACCGTGCTCTTCGGCCTCAACATCAACTCCATCACGCACCCGGCGCGCTACGGCTTCTTCGTCCTCGCCGTCCTGGTGCTGGCGACGCTCATGGTGTCAAACGTACGACGCGGCCGGGTCGGACGCCGCCTGATCGCCGTGCGCACCAACGAGCGCGCCGCCGCCGCGCTCGGAATCAGCGTGCCCGCCGCGAAGCTCTACGCGTTCGGGTTATCTGCGGGGCTTGCGTCGCTCGGCGGCATCGTGCTCGCGTTCCGGTTGATCAACATCGACTATGCGTCGTTCACCAGCTTCTTCTCGATCACGGCCGTCGGCCTCACGCTCATCGGCGGCCTCGGATATCTCATGGGGCCGGTCGTCGGCGCGACCCTGGCTCCGGGGGCGTTCAACGCCCAGCTGCTCGATTCGCTGTTCTCGGGCGTCGGCAAGTACATCGGCCTGATCGGCGGGCTGTCGATCATCTTGCTCGTGCTCGCCAATCAGGACGGCATCGTGCGTGAGACGATCGGCCAGATCCGCTGGGTGACCGGCAAGCTCGCCGGGCGCTTCCCGCGGCTGCGGCGGGAGCCGGCGCCACCTCCGGAGCTTCCCGAGCCGCGGTCCGAGCGCGTCGTCCCGCACACGCTGGAGGTTCGCGACCTCGCCGTCCGCTACGGCACCGTGACGGCGGTTGACTCGGTTTCGCTCAGCATCGCCCCGGGCCAGATCACGGGACTCATCGGGCCCAACGGGGCGGGGAAGACGACGTTCATCGACGGCGTGACGGGCTTCACCGCGCTCAGCGGTGGAAGTCTGCACTTCGACGGCCAGGACATCGCGGGCTGGTCGGTCGTCAAGCGGGCGCGCGCGGGTATCGGGCGGTCGTTCCAGTCGCTCGAGCTGTTCGAGGACGTCTCGGTGCTCGACAACCTCCGCGTCGCGTCGGACCCGCGCGACGGTGCGTCGTACCTGCGCGACCTCGTCTGGCCCGTCACGCCGCCATTGCGCGGAGAGGTTGTCAGCGCCATCAAGGAGTTCGACCTCGAAGACGACCTCTACGCGGAGGTGCAGGACCTCTCCTACGGCAAGCGGCGCCTGCTCGCGATCGCCCGCGCCGTCGCGACGCACCCGAGCGTGCTGCTGCTCGACGAGCCGGCCGCCGGTCTGGGTGACGCCGAAACCGCCGAACTCGCGCATCTCGTCCGGCGCCTCGCTGACGACTGGGGGATGGCGATCCTGCTCGTCGAGCACGACATGAACTTCGTGATGTCGGTCTGCGACGACCTCGTCGTGCTTGACTTCGGGCGCAAGATCGCTGAGGGTCGTCCCGAGGTCGTGCGCCAGGACCCGGCCGTGATCGCCGCCTACCTCGGGGTCGACGAGTCCGATGAGCAGGTCGTCCCGAGCGGCGGATCGCCCGCCGCCACGACACGACTGGAGGAGCGGCCATGAGCGCCATCCTCGAGGCCCGCGGAATCTTCGCGGGCTACATGGGCCAGCCGGTCGTCCACGACCTTGACCTCGAGGTCCAGGCGGGGGAGGTCGTCTGCCTCCTCGGTCCCAACGGCGCCGGCAAGACGACCACGATGCTCGCGTTGAGCGGCGAGCTACCGCTGATCGCGGGCGAGGTCCTGATGGACGGCGAGCCGACGTCGGCGCCGCTGCACCGGCGCGCGCAGTCCGGGCTCGGCTACGTCACCGAGGAGCGGTCGGTTTTCAAGGCGCTGTCCGCACGCGACAATCTTCGCTGTGGCGCGGTCGCGCCGAGTGACGCTCTGAAGCTCTTTCCCGAGCTCGAGAAGCGCCTCGACGTCCGCGGTGGGTTGCTCTCGGGCGGCGAGCAGCAGATGCTCACGCTCGCCCGAGCGCTGTGTCGCAAACCTCGGCTGTTGCTGGCCGACGAACTCTCGCTCGGCCTTGCACCGCTGATCGTCGATCGTCTGCTCCAGGCGGTTCGAGATGCCGCCGACGAAGGCGGCACCGGTGTCCTCATCGTCGAGCAGCACGCCCGCAAGGCGCTCAGGTATGCGGACCGAGCCATCGTCATGACGCGCGGGCGCGCACGCATGTCGCTCTCGGCGCACGACGCACGAGCGCAGATCGACGACATCGAGTCGCACTACCTCAGCGGCGCCGCCGCAGAGGATGCGGCGACGGCCGCCGAGCCGCAATGAGGATGTCGGTCAGTCCGCGGTGACGAGCGGCGCGCTTTCGGTGTCGAGCGCGCTCCAATCGTCATGGCGGCCGTGGTGGTACGGCAGGAACGCGTCGGCGGGGACGGTCGTGACCGCACGGCTCTCGGCGGCGATGTCGCACTCGACGAAGCTCGCCTGCAGGACAGTGCTGACCGGGATCTCGTCGAGCGGGTCGTGAACGGTGCCGCCGAGCGAGACCGAGCCCGTGCCCTCGCGCGCCGCGTGCACCGTGGTGTGGAAGGTCGCGAGCGTGAGGATCGCATCCTCCTCCAGGCCGCTGCCGCTGACCGAGGGGCGGGCCTTGAAGTTGAAGTTCACGCCCTCGCCCTCGCCGGGCCCGAGCTCATCGGGAAGGTCCGCGTGGAGTTCGATCAGCCGCGCGCCGCCGCGGTCGACCCAGGCGTGAAAGCGGCTGCCGGCCCGGTAGAGCTGGCTGTCTCCCTGCTTCTTCGGCTCGCCGAACAGGTCCCGTCCAAAGATCATGGCCGCGTCACTGTCCATGTACATCGCGAGCACGTAATCGCCGTCGACGCCGTCGTGGCGTGCTGCGACGTAGATCGCGCCTCCGCAGTAATCGCCGACACAGTTCGACCGCCAGCGGCCGATCATCGCGCTCACCCGCGGTTCGTCACCGGGCGTGAGCGGCGGCGGCAGAATGTGGGCGACCACGTCGGGCTCGCTCAGGAAGTCAACGCGCAGCATCTCGCTGCTGACGAAGCGAGGGTGCGTCATCACCTGCTCGATGCGAGCGATTTCCTCAGGTGTCTTGACAAGGCCCATAGTCGGGTTCCTCCGTGGTTGGTTGAGCTGTCCGCGCGTCGCGCAGAAGTCTTGCGGGGTCAAACGCGGAGCCGTCGAGGAAGGCCACATCGCCGTGCGGCGCGGTCGCGCCGCACAGCCGCAGCACATCTGCGGCGACTTCGAATGCGGCTTCGGCGGCGAACGCGGATGCGGCGTGCGCCTGCTCGGCGACCGCGGCGGCGTCGGCGCCCGGGACCCGCTCGGTGGACCAGAACGCGCTCCGGACGAGCGCCTGCGTCGCCTCGAGCAGTGTGTACATTCGCGCCAGCTGCGGGCGCGCGACAGCGTCGGCACTCGGGACGTCGCCCGACCACACGGCCTCACGCGCCCACCGCAACGCGCCCTCGTAGGCCGCACGACCGATACCGAAGGCCACGAGAGCGCTCGCGGCCTGGGCTTGACCGCCGCCGGGCAGCTCGGCGCTCCGTGCGCAGGAGACTGGGACGAGCTCATCGAAGGCGAGCTCGACGCGGTCGAGTTCGAGCGCCGCGCGGCACCGTCTGAGAAGGCCTGGCGCGCCGCCGGCCGGGCGGCGCCGCACGCCGCGCCGGTCAAGCGCAACGACCCCGAGCGCGGGGACCGGCGCGCCGCCTTGGTCGACGGCGCAGGCGACGAGTGCGTGCGTTGCGATCGCGCCGGCGAGCGCCGGCGCGGTGAGACCCGTCAAGCACCAGCCGTCGCCCGCGCGTGTCGCACGAGCAGGTCCGGCGAACCCGGCGAGGGCGCAGCAGCCGATCCAATCCGCCCGCTCGCCGCTGAGGTACGGCGTTGCCAAGCGCGCCTCGAGCGCCGGCCGGCCCACTTCGGCGGCCCAGCGGAACGGCGTCGGCGCCACGACGAGGAGTGCGGTCAGACCCGCATCGGCGGTCGCGAGCTCCTCGACAACCAGGCATTCCTCGCGGCGCGAGAGCCCGAGGCCCCCGCCGTGCCGCGGCATTGCCAGCCGCGTGAATCCTTCGCGATAGGCCTCGGCGAGAAACTCGTGCAGCAGCGAGCCCGGGCGGATCAGCTCGCGCGCGTCCATCGGGTCCAGCGCCCGGCCGACGGGCCTGAGCACATGTTCGGCGAACTCGTGGGCGACAGTCCGCCAGGCGGGGACGACGTCCTCCCGATCGAGGTCGGGCGCGAGCAGCTCGGCGGATGTTGGCGCGCGACTCATGGCGCCGTGTGACCGTAGTCCGACACCCGCGCCCAACCCCGGCGGTCAGGCGCGCCGGTTTGGAGGTCTTACAAGCCGTGCGCACGAACAGTCAGGCGGCGCGCGGACTCGGGGTGTCGTCGAGGTCGGCGATGTGCAGATCGAGGTCCAGGCCGGCGTGCAGCCACGCGGCGCGGAAGTCCTCGACGTGCCGGCGCATGACGGCGGCCGCGAGGCCGGGCTCGTGTGCCTCGATCTCAGCGAGGATCCGTTCGTGGTACCGCGTCGCGGCATACGTATGCGTCGGCGACGCGACGAACATGCGCACGGTTGGAACGAGCAGCTGGGTCATTGGGGTGCGGGCGATGATGAGCGCTGGATTCGCGCTGAGCTCGGCGATGGTGAGGTGGAACTCCTCGTCGAGCCGGCTCCATTCGGCATAGTCCTCGAGCGCGCGCCGCTGCGCGTCGAGCGTCGCGCGCAGCGCCTTGATACCGGCGTTGTCGGCGTGCTCCGCAGCCAGCCGCGCCAGATCCGGCTCGATCGTGAGAAGCGCGGTCAACAGGTGGTTGAAGGTCACCCGCCGGCGCCGTAGCGCATGGCCCAGCGCCTCGAACGCTTCGTCGTCGTTCTGGCGCCGGACGACCATGACCTTCGGGCTTTGGCGCTCGATGAGGCGCGCCTCCTGCAGCGTGCGCAGTGCTTCGCGCACCGTCGAGCGACTGACGCCCGCCTGGCCGGCGAGGACCGTCTCGGATGGCAGGCGGTCGCCTTCGCGCAGCGCGCCCGACGCGATACGCTCTCGCAGGCTGCGCGCCACCTGTTCATACGCGCGCGGGACCCGGACCGCCTTTTCGACGATTGGAGCGCTCCCGCGGGCGGGAGCTGTGGCCGAGGAGGGGCCGCGGTCCTTCGCGTGGGAGCGGCGCAAACGAGCCATGCTATCCCTCGTCGCGAAGTGCCTGCGCTGCTTCGGCGATCTTCGTCGCGTCTGGCAGCAGCGAGCGCTCGAGATCTGGGTTGAACGGCATCGGCACCGCGGGGGTGCCAAGCCGGCGCACGGGGGTGCGCAGTTCGTCGAAGAGTTCCTGGCCGACATGCGCGGCGATCTCGGCGCCGGCCCCGAAGTTCTGCACCGCCTCGTGGACGACGAGTAGGCGCCCTGTGCGCCGGGTCGAGTCGAGCACGGTGTCCATGTCGAGCGGCACGAGCGACCGCAGGTCGATGACCTCGAGCGATGCGGAGCTTTCATCGGCGGCGGCGAGGCACTCGCGCAGCATCTGACCCCACGTGACCACGGTGACGTCCTCGCCCTCGCGTGCGACGCGCGCGCGACCGAGCGGCTGCGGGTCCTCACCGAGAGGGCCCCGCAGGCCGTAGAGCCGGCGGTTCTCGACGAACACGACGGGGTTGGGATCGCGAACGGCCTCGACCATCAGGTCGTGCGCGTCGGTGACGGTGGCCGGCATGACGACCTTGAGCCCCGGGATGTGGGCGAACATCGCCTCGAGGCTCTGCGAGTGCTGCGCGCCGGCGCTGCGGCCCGCTCCGGTTTGCGTACGGAAGACGACGGGGCACTGGAGCGCGCCCGCGGTCATATAGGGGAGCTTCGCCGCCTGGTTGAGGATCGGGTCCAGGCACACGCCGACGAAATCCATGAACATGATCTCGACGATCGGCCGCAAGCCGGTCATCGCAGCGCCGACCGCAGCGCCGACGTAGCCCATCTCGCTGATCGGGGTGTCGATGACGCGCTCGGGGCCGAAGCGGTCGTACAGCCCGCGAGTGACGGTGAAGATGCCGCCGCCCGCGCCGACGTCGATGCCGAGCAGGACGACCGTCTCGTCCTCGGCCAGCGCGTCTGCGATGCCGCCGTTGAGTGCCTCGGCGTACTTGGTCGTTGCCGCTGAAACCTCAGTCGACGAAGACATGCTCGTAGGCCTCCTCGAGAGCGGGACCGTCGGCGGCGCGGGCATGTTCGACGGCTTCGCTCACCCTCGCGTCCGATCGGGCTTGCACGGTCTGCAGTTCGTCCTCGCTCGCGTCGCCACGCTCGACCAGCAGCTGCGCGGCACGGACGAGCGGATCCTGCTCCTTCCACGCGGTCGATTCGGCGGTCGGCTTGTATGGCTGCGCGTCGCCCTCATAGTGCCCATGCCAGCGATAGGTGTCCGCCTCGATCAGCGCCGGCCCGCGCCCGGAGCGGCAGTCCTCGGCGGCGGCGCGCGCCGCTGCGTGGACGGCCTCGGCGTCGTTGCCGTCGACGACCCGGCCTTCGAACCCGTAGGCCTTCACGCGCTCGGCCACGCGCGGAACGCGCGTCATCGTCCGGCTGTCGCTGAACTCGGCGTAGAGATTGTTCTCGCACACGAAGACAACCGGCAGGTCCCAGACCGCTGCGAGGTTCAGCGCCTCGTGAAATGCCCCCTGGTTGACCGCACCCTCGCCGAAGTAGGCGACGGCGATGCGGCCCTGGTGGCGGAGCTTGCTTGCGAGCGCCGCGCCGACGGCGAGCGGCATGCTCGCGCCGACGATCGCATTTGCGCAGAGAACCCCGTGCCGGGGATCGGACACGTGCATCGAGCCTCCCTTGCCACGGCACAGCCCCGTCACCTTCGCGAACAGCTCTCCCATCATGCCGTCGACGTCGACGCCCTTGGCGATGCAGTGGCCGTGACCACGGTGCGTCGTCGCGATGTAGTCGTCCTCCCGAAGGGCAGCACCCACGCCGGCAGCCACCGCCTCCTGGCCCAGCGAGGTGTGCACGAATCCCGGAATCTCGCCGTCGCGATACAGCGCGGCGACGCGCGTCTCGAACGCACGGATAAGGGCCATCAGCGCGTAGAGCTCGCCGAGGGAGGCAGGAGCTGAGGGCGCGGATCCGCTCTCGGTGGTGGCTGCGGCCATGTACAGAAGCTCCGTTCGCTCGAACGCTTGATTTGTCAGACTGTAACCCCAAAAAGTGCCCTTGACAAGGCAAATACATTTCAAGTTGTCGGACTGTCCTACCGTACTGACGAGGGGAACGTCTTGATCACTTCGGTGGTCATGCCGCAAATGGGCCTGGAGGTCACCGAGGGTACGGTCGCCGCGATCCACGTCGCGGCGGGCGCACGGGTATCCGAGGATGACCCGCTGATCGAGATGGAGACCGACAAGGCGCTGACCGATGTGGTCGCGCCGCGCGACGGGATCGTGCGCTCGATCGACGTCGAGGTTGGCGACACCGTCGAGATCGGCGCCTGTCTCGTGACGCTCGCCGATCCCGGCGATGAGGATCTCGCCTCCCCCGACGACGTGGACGCGCCGCCCGCCTCCGCGCCGCCGGCGAGCAGCGCCCCGGTGCCGGCGGCCGCGGCGGCCGCGTCTCACCCGGCGGGCGGCATGATCCGAGCGGCGCCCGTCGCGCGGCGCGCTGCGCGCCAGCTCGGGGTCGAGCTGGCGGACGTCCACGGCACGGGGCCGAAAGGTCGCGTCACGCTCGACGACGTGCGCAACGCCGCCGGCGAGAACGGCGCGCAGCCGGCCACGCCCGCGCCGGTCGTGCATACGCCGCCCCAGGAGGCCGCTGCTGGTCGTGAGCCGCTGACGGCGATGCGGCGGGCGATCGCGCGCCGCATGACCGCGAGCCAGCTCATTCCGCAGTACCACCTGATCAAGGACGTCGACGCGACGCATCTGATGGCGGAGAAGGACGCCCAGCGATCGCGCGGCACGGAGAAGGTCAGCGTCAACGACCTGCTGATCCAGGCGATCGCCGAGACTGCGGTCCGCCATCCCGCTCTCGCCACCGCGTTCGTCGAAGGAGACGATGGCGAGCCGCCGTCGTTGCTGAGCCGCGAAGGGGTGGACGTCGGCCTCGCTGCCGCCAGCGAACGCGGGCTGGTCGTGCCGGTGATCAGGCGTGCGCACGAGCGCGGCCTCGCCGACATCGCGCGCGAGCGGCAGCGCCTCGTCGCCGCTGCTCGTGACGGCCGGCTGTCGCTCGAGGAGATGTCCGGGGGGACGATCACGCTCTCAAGCCTCTCCGCCATGGGGATCGACCGCTTCACGGCGCTCGTGAACCCGGGCGAAAGCACGATCGTCGCGGTGGGCCGCACCGCCGACCGGTTCGTGCCGCGCGGGCGCACGATCGCCGTCGTGCCGACGCTGACGCTGACGCTGAGCTTCGATCATCGCGTCGTGGACGGCGCGGTCGGCGCCGCTGCGCTTGCGGAGCTGGCGACGCTGCTCGAAGGGGGGATGGCATGGCGACCGTGACGCAGCCCGGGCGCGTGCTCGTCCTCGGGGCCGCCTCCGGCATCGGATACCAGTGTGCGCGCACGCTCGTCGAGGCGGGCTGGCAGGTGCTCGCCGGCGACATGGCGGAGGTCGAGCTCGGCGACGGCGTCGTCGACGCCGTCATGTTCGACGTGCGCGATCCCGACGCGGTGGATGCGGGCATCGCCCGCCTGGCGGACAGCGGTCCCATCGATGCGGTGGTCAACGCCGCCGGCCTCGCGCGCGTCGCGCCGTTCGAGGAGATCACGCCACACGGCTGGCAGCTCCTGATCGACGTCAATCTGACGGGCGCGTTCAACGTGCTCCGCTCCGCGGTCCCGCGCTTGAGCGATGGTGGCTCGATCGTCCTGATCTCGTCGATCGACTCGACGTTGCCGGTGTCGGGGCTCGCGCACTACTGCGCCTCGAAGGCGGGTGTCGACGCGCTTGCGCGTTCCGCGGCGCTGGAGCTCGGGCCGCGGGGCATCCGCTGCAACGTCGTCGCGCCCGGTGTCGTCCGGACGCCTCTCATGGCGTCGTTCCTCGACCGCCCCGAGATCTCGGACTCGTTCACGAGCCGCACCCCGATGGGCCGTCTCGGGACGCCCGAGGAGATCGCGGACGTCGTGGCCTTCCTCGTCTCGCCCGCGGCGCGATGGGTGACCGGCGTCCGCATCCCCGTCGACGGTGGCCTGAGCCTCCGTGAGCACCCATCCATGCTCGGTCCGCCGCCGGCGGCCGTTCCCGCGCCGCCCCGAAAGGACAACCAATGAGCACCAGCGAACAGGTTCCGATCAGCATCGACACCGCGCGCTGCGAGGAGTTGCTCTCCGAGATGGTGCGCATCCGCAGCGTCGTCGGCGAGCCCACGACAGCCCACCTGTGGGTCACGGAGCGCCTCAAGGACCTGGGCATGACGGTCGAGCACTACGCCGTCGAGGGCCGGAAGGTGCCGCTGGTGCTCGGGGTGCTCGAGGGCGATGACGATGAGCCGGGCGTGCTCTTCGACGCGCACTACGACACGGTCCATGCGGTGCAGGAGGACTGGGCGCACAACCCGTGGGGCGCCGACGTCGTCGACGGCGTCCTCTACGGGCGCGGCGCGGTCGACAGCAAGGGCACCCACGTGGCGATGCTCGCCGCCCTCGAGCAGGTCGTGGCGAGCGGGCAGCGACGCAGCGGCCCTGTGTACTTCATGTCGGACTCCGACGGGGAGGACGGGTTCCGCGGCGCCGTGCTGATGGCCGATCTGGGCGTCACACCGCGCGTTGGGACCATCTTCTCGGCCGAGGCGACCAGCAACACCGGCATCGAGATCGCGTATCCGGGCATCTCGACGTGGAAGATCACGGCCGTCGGCCGGACCGCCCATCCGACGGAGCCGGAGAACGGGATCAACGCCGTCACCAAG
>Ga0190275_10000657_pt1 | contig 28390 bp, 8 predicted proteins | sample Popmic550T_FD_133745 | JGI IMG/M metagenome (GOLD analysis project Ga0190275, IMG submission 133745) | Populus adjacent soil microbial communities from riparian zone of Yellowstone River, Montana, USA - 550 T | ecosystem: Environmental > Terrestrial > Soil > Riparian zone > Trees stand | place...
CCGGCGATGTCGTCCAGCGCCTGGAACAGATCCACCTCGATCATGCCCGCCAGCGCGCGCACCATGGGCAGGTCCAGGCTGCGGCCCGCGGGGGCCAGCCTTCGCAGCAGCGACACGCGATCCGGCGGCGCCGCGGCCAGCCGCGTCAGGACGGTCTCCTCGATCGTCCCGGGCAGCTTGCGCGTGGCCAGATCTCCGTCGGCCATCCACCGCCCGCCCACGCGCCGCAAGGCCTCCACCTCCACCAGGGCGCGCAGGCACTCGGTGGCGAAGAAGGCATTGCCCTCGGTGATGGAGTGCAGCCGCGTGACGAAGCCGGCGGGCACCTGGAGCCCCGGGAGCGCCAGCTGCACCAGCGTCTGCACGTGCGCGGAGGACAGCGGCGCCAGGTCCAGGCGGGAGGTGAGCCCCTCATCCACCGTCTCGAAGGCGAGGCTCAACCGGCTCAGCGCGTCCGAGCGGTAGGAGCCCACCACCATGCCGCGGGTGCGGCTGAGCGCCCGGATGATGACGTTGAGGACCTCGAGCGTGGCGGAGTCCGCCCACTGGAGATCCTCGAAGCACAGGACGAAGGTGTGGCGCTGCGCGATCGCCTGGAGCCACTCGGCGAGCGCACCGAAGATGGCGATCTTCTCCGCGCCCGCATCCGTGAAGGACGGCACGGAGCCCGTGGCGAGTGAGGGCACCAGCCGGCCCAGCAGCGGCCCCAGGCGCTCCGTCAGCTCCGGAGGTGTCAGCGGCGCCAGGCTGCGCAGCGCCTGGGTGAGCGGAGCCAGCGGCGCGAGCCCTTCCGCGCGGCACTGGCCCATGCCGAAGGCGATCTCCGCCAGCTTGGCCTGCAGCTCGAACTCCTGGAGCAGCCGGGACTTACCCACTCCGGCGGGCGCGCCGATGAGCAGCGTGCGGGCCTGACCCCAGTCCGCCTCGGCCAGGGCGTTCATGAGCTGCTCCAGCTCCGCCTCGCGGCCAACCACCTCGGGCACGTGGAGGTAGCTGGCGCGCGCGGACAGCGGCTCCTCGGGCAAAGGCTCCCCGCTGGCCTGGCAGAGCGCCTCCAGCAGCTCGCCCGCGTTCTGGAACCGGTCTCGCGGATCCTTGGCCAGCAACAGGAGGATGATCGCCTCCAGCGCCGGATCCACGGGACAGAGAGTCGAGGGCTTGGGCGGGGGCCGGGTGAGGTGATCGGCCAGCAGCGCGGCGGGGCTCTGGCGCTTGAAGGGCAGCCGGCGCGTGGCGAGGAAGTAGGCCATCACCCCCAGCGAGTACAGATCGGCGCGGCCGTCGATGTTGGCTCCGCGCTGCCACTCGGGGGCCATGTACTCCAGGGTGCCCTTGAGCTTGCCGGGGCTCGGCGTGCCCAGCTGGTGCATCACGCCGAAGTCCATCAGCTTGATCGTGCCATCCTCCATGATGCGCACGTTGCTGGCCTTGATGTCGCAGTGGACATAGAGGCGCGCGTGGATGAAGGCCAGCACCTGGGCCATCTGGATGAGGATGCGGTAGAGGGTGAGCGTGTCGAGCGGCTGCCCGCGCGCGACGGTGCTCAGGTCCTGGCCGCCCACGACTTCCATGGTGATGAAGCGGTTGCCGGACTCGGTCATCCCGCAGTCGAAGACCTTGAGGGTGCCGGGGTGCTGGAGCTTCGTCATCGCGAAGAACTCGTGCCGGAACATCAGCACCAGCTCCTCCACCTTGGACGGGCTCAGGCCCTCGGGGACCTGCATCTCCTTGAGGGCCACCTGGCGCAGCTCCTGGAGATCCTCCGCGAGCCAGATGCGCCCCATGCCTCCCTCGCCGAGCACTCGCTCGATGCGGTAGCGGCCACGGACGAGGGTTCCGGGCTCCAGCGAGCGACGATCCCCATGCCGGAAGTTCGAAAGCGAGATGGGAGTCGGGGGCGAGTCCTCCATCAGCGCGTTCGAGGGCCGGCTACGCTCGTCGAGGACTGAAGTCTTGTCTTCGTCGCTCATCGGGAGCCGTGGCGTAGGGGCAGGCACGGTGGTGGCCGTCGGGGGAGAAAGGATCCGGTTTCAGAGTATCCTACACATTCTGCTCAGGCGGCCTTGCCGGATCCAGTCCTACCTGGTGTGTAGGGTCAGAGGAAGAAGCCGGCAACGCCACCTCCGGCCCCTTGACAGGCTGCAGTCTCCTTGAGTCCGCCACGGTGGCGCAAGCGCCCCAGCCACCCTCCTGGGTCAGACGCGGCGTGTCGAGCGGCCGCTCCGCAGCAAGGCACTCTGCCAAGAGACGGAGCGGCAGCTCTGCCCCACGCACCGGTCGCTGGGACGACGCCTGCCTGCCGCGCACCCGTCTCACCCTGCGGACTCTACCGTCTCGCGCCGTGGACGGTGGGGATCCGCACGCTGGGCGGGCCTGAGCCGCAGAGCCGTTGCAAGCCCTTGAAACCATGAGTCTCTCGGGGTCCGCCAGCCAGTGGACCGGCGGGTGCAATGCGCGCCGGTCGCTTCGACTGATCGCACCGAGAGACCCGATGCCAAGCCGCCAAGAAGGATGGAAGTGGATGCGCCACGCGATGCTCGCGTGGGTACTCGTCGTCACCCTGCTCCCCGGAGCCAGCCCCGCCAGTGGGGACATCGTGGTGATGCAGCACGATGGGCCCGCCTATGGCGTCGTGGAAGGCTCCGACACCTGGCTCCTGGCCCGGCAGCATGTGGCGCAGCGGTTCTACGAGACGCACGGTGACGCGTACGACTTCCTGGTGGTGCTGCCGACGTTCAATGCCACGCTGAGCAAGGACGCCGACGGCCAGCACGTGGCGGTGCGCAACGAGGTCCGCGGCCTCGGCAAGCCGCTCTCTTCCGAGGGCGGTGTCCCGTTCGGCAGCCCAGCGCGCCTCAAGGGCTACATCGACATGAAGGCCCTGATGTCCGGCGTGCCCGCGTCCACCCAATGGGGAGCGATCGTGCTCGCCCACGAGGTTGCCCACCAGTGGTCGGGACAGGTGGGCTTCAAGGAGACGCCGTCCGGCCCTCGCAGCGAGGCGCTGCTCGGCAAGGACTCGGCGCACTGGAGCTTCTTCCTCGACTCGGAGGCCTCAGTGCTCTACGGCTCGAGCTGGGAGGCCCGAGGCCCGGGGAGCTTCGAGTCCGTTGAGCAGAGGCGGCGCTACTCGGCGCTGGACCTCTACCTGATGGGCTTCCTGAGTCCGCAGGAGGTGGGGCCGCTGACCCTGCTCGCCCCTACGCCCCAGGAGCCCTCCTCCACCTCGGCGGAGAATCTGCCCCCGCCGGATGGCACCCGAATCTCCGCCACCTCTCGGGTGCTGGGCATCCAGAACATCATCCATGCCGAGGGCCCACGGCTGCCGGACAGCGCGAGCTCGCAGAAGCACTTCCGGGCGGCCTTCATCCTCCTGACAGTTCCGGGAGAGTCCGCGACGCCCGCGCAGCTCGCCTACGCCGAGTCACTCCGGCACGCCTTCGAGAATCACTTCTTCTTCCTCACACGGGGGCGCGGTGTCTTCGAGACGGATCTCGTGGAGCTGCCCCCAGGTCCCGTGACGGACTCGCCGGGCGTGGAGCTCGGCCTCTCGTACCTGCTGGCCCGCCAGAGTCCCGCAGGCCACTGGGGGACGACGCCCGAGGCCTCTCTGCGCGAGACGCAACAGGCCCTGGAGGCGCTGCGCCTGTTCCTCTCCAGCGAGGGGGCCTCCTCCTCACTTCAGCGCGCCCAGGACTCCCTGCAGACCCGCGAGCCCATGGACGTGGATGGACTCGCGCGCTTGTCGCTCGCGACCCAGGGTACGAGCGCGGCAGCGCTGGCCCGGCTCCGCGCGTGGCTTCAGCCCTCGGGGAGTGTGGGACTGTCCCCCGGCTACCGCTCGACCCTGCTCGACACGGCCCTGGTCGGACTCGCGCTGACCTTGCCGCCTGCGGCGCCTGATGCGACTCCCGCGGTGACTGGCTTTCTCCTCGAGCACCAGAACCTCGACGGCGGGTGGCCTGCGCTGCCGGGAGGCCCGAGCCGGTTCGAGCCCACAGCCCTCGTCCTGGAGTACCTGGCCCGAGTGCCTCGCACGCCGGCGATCACCGAGGCGGCGACCCGGGCGTTCACGTACTTCCGCGACCACCGTGATTCGAGAGGCCTCTTCGTGGATGCGGGCTCGCGCGCCGGAGCGACCGGGTGGGCAATCACGTCGCTTGCCACGTGGCGGCAGCTCACGGCCGCGGAGGCCTTGAGCTCCCAGGAGGCGCTGCTGAGCCGGCAGCGCCAGGATGGGAGCTGGGAGGGATCGGTGGTGGACACGGCGATGGCGCTGCGTGCGCTGCGCATCGTGCTCACACCCAACCTGGCAGTGTCCCCGGTGGACATCCAGCTCTCCGCCACACAGGTGACGGCGGGAGAGACGGTCCTCGCGACGGTGCGGGTCTCGAATACGGGCTACGCCGAGGCCCGAGACGTCCTGGTCCAGGGCTTCGATTCCTCCGGCAGGCCGCTGGGAACTGGGGCCCGGCTGGAGTCCATCGCGGCGGGTGAGACCCTCCCGGTGCTGCTGTCCCTCGATACCCGGAATGCTGGCGGTTCGAGCCAGGCCTTCCTCGTGGTGGATCCGGAGGGTGCGATCGATGAGGGGCAGGAGTCCGACAATCGGGCTGCCGTTCCCCTCCTGATCTCCGCCGCGCCGACCGCGCCCGACCTGTTCGTCCAGGCCGGTGGCATCTCTGTCACCCCTCCAGCCATCGATCGGCTGCCTGCGCAGGTGGTGGTGTCCGCGCGCGTAGGCAACCTGGGCAAGACGGGTGCCCCTCCGGTGGATCTCGTCGTCCGCATGGGGACGCAGGTGCTGGCCACCTCGCAGCTGACGCTGGGTGCGCAGTCGAGCCAGGTGGCGACCTGGACAGTTCAGCTCACCACCGTGCAGGCCGCTGGAGTCCTCACCGTGGAGGTGGACCCGGGCGACACAGTGCAGGAGCCGGTCGAGACCAACAACTCGCGGACGGTGCAGCTCAGGCTGAGCCCTGGGGTCGACCTGCGCGTCACGGCGCTGACGGCTCCTGGGATGGTGGATCAGGGGAATGACCTCACCTTCCAGTACGCGCTGACCAACGGTGGCACCCTTGAAGCAATGTCGTCTGGCAGGCTGGAGATCCTCTCCGGGAGCGGAGCCACGATTGCGTCGCTTCCCCTCGCCTCGCAGCTCCTGAATGCGGGAGGCACCGCCACGGGCCAGCTCGTGTGGCGCGCGAACACCGCGGGTCCGCTGCGTGCCGTGCTGAGGACGCAGCATCCGGACGATCTGGACCCGAGCAATGACACGGCCACGGCGACGTTCGAGGTGCAGCCCTCGTCACTGCCCAATCTCCTGGTCGTGGAGGACAGCCTGTCCATCACTCCCGAACCACCGCAGGAGACTCAGCCCGCGACCGTGGGTGTCACGGTCCGCAACAGCGGTCAGAGCGAGGCGCAGGGCTTCACGGTCGAGCTCTACCTTGGGGAGCCCCAAGCCGGTGGGACACTGGTCCACCGCGAGCAGGTCGCGGCTCTGGCCCCAGGGGCCACGCTCCACATCACGGGAGCGGTGACGCTGCCCCAGGATGCGCCGAAGAGCCTCCACGTCGTCCTGGACGGCGAGCAAGCCCTCTCGGAGTTCGATGAGGCGGACAATTGGTCCTTCATCCCCCTCTTGCCGGTCCCCATCGCGGATCTGGTCGTCTCCGCCGCGGATATCCGGCCGGATCCGGCCTTCCCGCGCGAGAATACCTCCGTCCCGGTGACGGTGTCCGTGCTGAACGCGGGAGGCCAGCGCGCGGAGCTCATTCCGGTGGAGCTGCGGCGTGTGCTCTCCAGCGGGAGCGAGGAGCCTATCGGCCAGGCCGTGATCCCTGCCATCGAACCGGGGCAGCGCGGCGAGGTCGTCATCTCCTGGAGCACCCAGGATCTTCGGGGGCCCCAGAAGCTGGTGGTGCTCGTCGACCCAGGGCAGACATTGCCCGAGCAGCGCACGACCAACAACCGGGCCGAGCGGCAGGTGTCGGTCCAGGACGCGGCGCTCGCGCTCTCGGAGCCGTACTTCTCTCCCAATGGGGACGGCATCCGGGATGTGACCGAGCTCTCCTACCGCCTCGGGGCGGAGGCGTCCGTGGAGGCCCGCATCGAGGACGAGCAGGGAAAGACGGTCCGGATCCTCACGGCGCCCGCAGCCGTGGCGGCGAGCCTCTCGTGGGATGGCCGCTCCGCCGAGGGGCGTCTGGTCCCGGACGGTGCATACCGCATCCACGCGAGGACGCTGGCTCCCGCCCCGGAGAGGCTCCTGGGGACCTTGACCGCCGTGGTGGACACCAACCGCACGCCGCTGGACAGCTCCTCCCCTTCGTCACTCGAGGTGGAGGGGTTCGAGGCGACAGCTTCCGCGGTCGATAACCACGGTCACGCTGCGGCCATGCCAGACGAGAACGGTGTGGTGTTCTACGGCGAGGAGCCTGGAAGCGGCCGGTGCGGTCTGTACCACCAGCCCTTCGGTGGCGCGCAAGCGCGGCGACTCACGCCGGAGGATTGGCCGTGTAGCGCCGCTGCCGAGGACTCAGGCGGGCTGGCGATCAGCCCGGACGCAAGCCGGATCGCCTTCCACGGAAACAGGACGTGCCCCCCGGATGGACGTTGGTGCATCACCTTGGAGATCCTGTCGACCGCGGATCGCAGCCTCCTGACTGTCGCCACGGATGAGGCCTCTCAGGGTCGATTCATCCAGTACCCGGTGGCTCCGGTGTTCAGCAGGGATGGCTCTCGCGTCTACTTCGTCACGGAGGACCAGTCCTCGAACGCATTCGCCCTCGAAGAGGTGCGTGTCGATGGGACCCAGCGGCGGACTCTGGCGCGTAGCAGCTCTGCGCCTGTCGAGCTCAGCCTGTCTCCCGAAGGGGAGCGCCTGGCTGTCGTCGACGAGCAGGGAGCGCTCTTCTTCATCAGCCTGTCCGATGGCACCCGCCAGGACTTCCTCCCGGCCCAGACGATCTCCGAGGGCCTCTATCCAGGGTGGGAGGTCCGCACCCAGCCCCGCATGAACCTCCGCCATGGCTGGATGGCTTCCAGCGAGGCGCTCGTCTACGCAAGCCCAGGGATGCTGGAGTTCATCTCTGGCGAGTTCGAGGAGACTTTCCTTCCCATCGCTCCCAGCCTTGAGCGCAAGGAACTGCAGACGGGAGCGGTCCAGAAGCTCTTCGTCGGGCCGAGCCACTCCCTCGATTTCAACGCGAGCGTGGCCGCGGTCGGCGTCAGTCCCATCACGGGAAGCGCCGTCTTCCGCTACCAGCCGCTGTTGAGCACGAGTCCCCAGCTCTGGACTGTCTCGGCCGCTGGTACCGCACGCATGCTCCTGCCCTACGACGTTCAAGGGCTGCGCTGGTCCACTGGCGGGAGCTTCCTGTTCGGCTTCGCGGACGCTGGGGTGTCCACCGGGACGCAGCTCAGCGCGGTGACCACGAGGGACAACCTCTTCGTGCGGCTGATGTCGACCCGGACGCCAGGCTCCGCGAGTGTGGCGTTCCGGGGAGCGGCAGCGGATCTGAACTTCGACGCGTGGCAGCTCGGCATGCGCGCCTATGGCTCATCGGGGCCCTTCGTGGCAGTGGCCACCTCCACCACGCCCGTGCAGAACGGGCTGCTGACGGAGTGGATTCCGCCTGGGCCCGGCATGTATGAGGCACAACTGCTCGCGAGAGATCGCGCTGGCAACGTCCGGACCCAGGCGGTGGCCTTCGGCTACAGCCTGAGCCCCGCAGTGGCCAACGTGTCGCGCTCCCCGGACCTCTTCTCCCCCAATGGAGACGGTGTCCTCGACATGACCGAGCTCCGCTACACCCTCACGCGGGCCACGATCGCGGACCTCCAGATCCTCGATGCGCGCAACCAGGTCGTGCTGCAGCAAGCCCTGCCGCATGCGGTGGCCGGGAACTTCACCCTGAGCTGGGATGGGCGCGACGGCCAGGGCCAGCGCGTCCCGGACGGCGAGTACACCCTGAGCATCGATGGGACCCGCCTCTCGGTGGTCGTCGATACCACGCCTCCGGTCGCGCAGCTCACCCTCGCGGAGACAGGAGAGTCGGGCCTCCCCGCACCCTTCCTGTTCCTGGATGTCCAGCCTCAGGACCTCGGCTCGGGCCAGACGACGAATCTCGTGCGGATCGTCGCCGCGGGAACCACCCGGAAGATCCGGGATGCGCACCTGAAGGAATGGGCGCTCGAGGTCTCCTCGCCTCAAGATCCTTTGGTGAGCCGTCCTGTCCTCATGGGCACCGAGCCCGTCGAGGACGATCGCCCCATACCCATCGCGATCGAGCTGCTGCGCGGCTCCTTCCGGCTCCGGGTCAAGGACCGGGCCGGCAATCAGGCACTCTCTCCTCCGCTGCGGCTGGATGACCGGCTGTTCGTCACGCTCGAGGGCCGGTCGGATTCGATCCACCAGCACTGGATGCTGCCCGGACAGCTCATGCCCCGGCTGGCATCGTTCACCAACGCCCAGGCGACCCCCGCTGGAGTTGCCAGTGTTCCTCGCATCGCCGATGGGAAGTACGCCTTCGGCCTCAACACCACCAGCGGCACTCCCCTGACGTCCTTCTCGGTTGCGTACCGCTCGAGCGCGGGGTCGTGGATCATCGACTCCCAGAACGTGACGGCGCTGGGAGAGGCCATGCTCCTCTGGGATGCGAGCTCGGCAGGGGCCGTCACCGAGCTCGAGCTCCGGGCCTGGGACGCTGAAGGCAAGCCCTTCAAGGCTCCTGTCGCCATCACGAGCACGGGCTCCGGTGATGGACATGTCCCGCACCGGCTGGCGTGCGTGAAGACGCGCGAGGGCGAGGCCATTGTGCTCTCCGCCTTCGTGGGTGACGTCAACACCCAGCCCGAGGACCTCGCCCCAGGGGCTCGCTGGTCCTTCACCCGGGAGGACACCCATGCGGTGACAACTGTCCCCGCGGAGCTTGAGTTCCTTGCTACGACTGGGGGCCTCGAGGTCTCGCAGACGCTCTCGACCTCTTTCCTGCCTGGGTGCCACTACACCGTCCAGTTCGTGGGGACCCACCGGAACGGACTCCCCCTCTTGTCAACGCGAGAGGCCGTCAATCTCTGCAAGGCTCAGGTCAGCGTGAGTCGAGGCGGCATCTCCCTCTCGGAGTCCTTCCGCCAGGCCATTCGCTCCGCTGAGGTGTTCGTGAGCGCCCTCCATCAAGAGCGCGTCATCGCCCGCTTTGGACCCTTCGAGGGCACCTCTCCGCTCCACCCGATCGATCGCTCCCTGTTCTCGGACGCTCCGCTTCACACCCTCAAGGCCCGGACGCGGCTTGCGGATGGGACGCTCGTCGTCACCCCGCACAATCTGGATCCCAGCAACCCGGACCTGCTGGATCCCGACTGCAATGACGAGGTCGAGTTCCGGCCTTCTCAGGGCGCCCTGCAGCTCTCGCGCCTCGTCCGGGACGCGGACGCGCCCCTGTGCGGGATCCACACTCCGGTCTACACCGCCCAGCTCACGGGTCATGGGGGCGAGGGACGGAGTCTCCAGCAGCTGCATGTGGAGGTCGTCTCCGCCAGTGGGGAGGTCCTCTCTCAGCCCGTGGTCTCAGGAGTAGCGACAGGCGACACGGGGGTGAACGCTTCAGTCCACATCACCGCCCAGTCCCTGCCGGAGGGCGCTCACTGGCTCCGCGCCTCGGCGACCTGGTCCGATGGGTCGATCTCGAGTCCCCCAGGACAGCCTTTCTTCATCGATCGGACTCCTGCGCACACCGTCATGACGCGCCCAGGCCCCACGGGGAAGCTCTGTCCCGAGAGCCGCCGCGGCTCCAATGGCGTGATCGAGCAGTACCTGGTCGTGGAGGGCGCCGTCTCCGATCGCCACCTGGAGTCTTATGAGCTGGCGCTTCGTGGGCCGGGCGGTGAGCCCCAGCCCGTGTTCCGAGAGGAGTTCAACCCCGCGCTGCCGAGCTCGGTCCAGGGTGTGCTCGGGACGGTCAATCTCACCCAGCAGGGCAGCAGCCTCGAGCTGGTCCTCAGCGCGCGAGACGTGAGCGGCTCCTCCTGGTGCGCTACTCCCGTCCCCGTGCAGGTGGCGACGCCACCGGCCCTCGAGGCTCTCTCGCTGTCTCCCGCGCTCTTCTCTCCGGACGCGGATGGCCACTCCGACACCACGGACGTCCTCTTCTCCGTGGACCAGGAAGTGTCCGCGACCCTCACGGTTCAGGCGGGAGCACAGACCCACACGATCTTCCAGGGCCCGGTGCCCCAGGGGAACGTGGCGCTGCCCTGGAATGGGCTCCTGGCGGGAGGCGCTCATCTGGCGGATGGCTCCTACCCGCTGCGAGTGCGCGTGATGGGTGCGTGCGACATGACGGCTGAGGCGTCCACCCTGGTCCGGCTGGACACGAGGGCGCCGGTTGCGCGGATTGACTTCCCCGGTGAGGGACAGGCGCTGGCCTCCTCCTTCAGCGTCACCGGCGAGGCGACGGACGAGAACCTCATCCGCTACGAGCTGTCTCTCGGCGAAGGGGCTTCCCCCTCGCAGTACACCTCCCTTCTCTCGGCGCCTGCTTCCACCTCGGGTGTTCTCGGGACGGTGCCCCTCGCGAGCCTGCCGCCGGGCGAGTACACGCTGCGGCTCGTGGTGGAGGACCGGGTGGGTCACACGCAGCAGGTGCTGCGCCGGTTCCAGCACCAGCCATCGGCGCTGCTGCAGGCCGCCGTCATCGTGCCTGGCCTGATCTCCCCTGATGGAGATGGGACGTCGGACACGGCCACCCTCCATGTCACGCTGGCCGCGCCCGCGACCGTGAGCGCGACCCTCCTTAATGGCTCTGGACAGCCCTGGCGTGTGCTGGTGGAGCCCTCCTCGCTGCCTGCCCAGACGAGCCAGTCGCCGATCACCGGCACCGGGCTCGCGGGCCTCCCGGACGGCGTCTACTCCGTGCGCGTCTCGGCGGACTCTGGCGCTGTGACAGAGGCGGCCCTCGTGTCGCTGGAGATCGACCTGAGCATCCCTCACGTCCTGCTGAGCTCGCCCGTCGCTGGTGGCAGTCGGGGGGCAGAGCTCTCGGTAGAGGGGGCTGTCGAGGACAACCACCTCGAGAGCTGGACCCTCACTCACGTGGCGCCCGGTGAGAGTGGCGAAGGACGGCTGATCGCAAGCGGGAATACATCCACCTCGGGGCTCCTCGCCGTGCAGAGCGGACTCGCCGAGGGAACACACCAGCTCGTGCTCATGGCTCGCGACCGGGCGGGGCACTCTCGAGAGCAAGCCGTGTCCTTCACCGTGGACGCGACCCCGCCCGTCGTCTCGTTCCTCTCGCCGGCGGCTGGGGCGGTGCTTTCCGGCGCTGCAGGTCCCCTGGAGCTCCGGGGCCACGCCGAGGATCTCCATCTGCGCTCGGTGCGCCTGGAGGCCACCACGGTCCACGGAACCGAGACGCTCTTCTCGGGCGTAAGCCTGCCCTCCGATGGGCTGCTCCACCGCTGGCCCGTGGGCTATGACGCCGATGGCCCGGTCGAGCTGCTCCTGGTGGCGGAAGATGACGCGGGGAACACGGCCGAGAGCCTCATCTCCCTGGTGCTCGATAGCACGCCGCCCGTGGCCTCCCTGACCGAGCCTCGCGGCGCTACCCATGGCGAAGGCCTTGTCTTCCGTGGCACTGCCACCGATGCGCACCTCTCCACGTGGGAGCTGGAGCTCGGCCGCGGCACCCCTGACGCCCCTGCTGAGCTCCAGCGAGTCGCCAGCGGCTCGCAGCCCGTCTCCTCGGGGGTGCTGACGACCCTCGCCTCCGTGGGGGATGGTGCCTACGTCGCTCGCCTCCGGATCCGCGACTCCGCGGGTAACGAGTCCCTGGACGACGCTGCGTTCACCATCGATTCCAGCGCGCCCCTGCCCACGCCCGCCCTGTCCGCCAGCGTGGAGCGGCCCAACACCGTCGCGCTCACCTGGCAGCCGAGCCCTTCGAGCGATGTCACGGCGTACGAGGTTCACCGGGCCCCCCATGCAGGCTCCGCTGTCCTCATTGCGACTCTCGACGGGGAGGCCCGCTCCTATCTGGATGCTGGGCTCCCGGACGGCCGCTTCCGCTACTCCCTCGTGGCACGTGACGCTGCCCGGAACGCGAGCCATCCCTCCTCCGAGGCCCTGGCAGAGATCGATGCGACGCCCCCAAGGGTGCTGTGGCTCGCTCCGACGCCCGATGAGGCGGTGCATGGAACGGTCGAGCTCCAAGGCACCGCGTACAGCCCGAGCGACTTCCGGGAGTACCGTGTGTCGATCGGCGCGGGCCCTGCGCCCACTGCCTTCACACTCTTGGAGCGCTCCCTGCTCCCTGTGAGCGCCGGGCGCCTCAGTGAGCTGGACGTGCTCCCACTGCCTCAGGGTTCGGCCCATACTCTGCGCCTGGAAGCCGAGGATCTGGCCGGAAACGTGAGCGAGTCCCGCGTCACGTTCACCGTCGACAACCTGCCGCCGACGGCTCCGGTACTCGACAGCGCGACGGTTACTGGGGCGAACATCGCTCTCCAGTGGCACGGGACCGCGGAGGAGGACGTGCTGGGCTATGTGCCCTTCCGCGATGGCGCGCCGCTCGGCACTCCGAGCAACCAGAGCCCTCGGGACCTGAGGCCTTACGCGCTCCCGCCCACGAGCCGGAGCTACACGGACACGGGTGTCCCGGATGGACGGCACTCGTACCACCTGGTGGCCATTGATCGCGCTGGCAATCTCAGCGTGCCCTCGAACACCCGCGAGGCCGTCGTCGAGACACGAGCCCCTGTGGCGCGTCTGACGGAGCCTCGCACGCTCGATCGGTTGCGCCACGACACGTGGCTCACGGCCCAGGGTGACGACCAGGACATCACCTCGGTCCGCTTCGAGGGGCGCGGTGGTCCGGGTGCACCTTTCTCTGCGGTGGGTGCTCCGGCGACGCACGTTCCCTTTACGTCGCTCCTCCCCTTCTCTCAGTTCAGCGGCAAGGTCATCGAGCTGCGTGCCATCGCTCAGGACAGCTCGAACAAGGTCGATCCCGCTCCTGCTTCGATCCATGTGCTGAAGGAGGCGATTCCATCCCCGCCCTCGGTGACCGCGCTCGTCGATGGCAACCAGGTCGAGCTCTCGTGGACGGATGCCAATCCGGCGGGTCTGTTGACGGGCTTCGAGCTGTCCGAGGCCGGAGAGCTCCTGACGCTGGCGCCTGATCGGTGGCCCGGCACGGCTACTGCCACGTCGACTGCCTCGGGTTCGCCGGCCTACGCCTATGACAGTGCCGGCCGCTCGACGGCCTGGAGCCCCGGGCCCGGGTTGCCGCAGGCCTGGACGCTCACGCTGAACCAGCCCGTCCTTCTGAAGTCACTGACGCTGCGGACGGGCCCCTCTTCCCATGTCCGGCTGGAGGCCCGAGTCGCGGGTTCCTGGGTGGTGCTCGCTCCCCATGTCCAGACTCAACCCTTCTCGTATCTGACGCATCCTCTAGGCTCGCCCGTCGAGGTCGAAGCCCTTCGGGTGACGTTCCTCCCCTCAGCTCCGGGCACCCCCTCCTTGTCCGATGTGCAGCTGGAAGTTGTGCCGCTCGAGCACCAGGCCTCCACCCTGCTCAGCTTCGTCACCCCTGGCCAGCACACGTACCGGCTGCGTTCGATGGGCTTCGGCGGAACTCCTTCCGAAGCAGCAGAGGTCTCCGTCAGCATCTACGCCCCGCAGCTCGAAGCCGCGGTGGCCGAGACGCCGGAAAGCACCGTTGGGCTGCAGGGCCATGGAGTACCTCCGTCCGCTCAGGTCGAGCTCTTCCATGAGGAGGGAGTGATCGCCACCACCACGGCGGACGCACAGGGACACTTCGGGTTCACCGCGCCCCTGGTAGCTGGGCTGAACACCTTCCAGGCTCTCGCGACGGACGGAGCGGGCAACCGCAGCCTTCCTTCCGAGCCCGTGACGGTGGTGAACGCCCCGGCCCCGACCGCCGCTCTCACGCTGACGCTCGGCGGAGTGGAGGGCTCGGACGTCTCGCTCTCCCTCTCGGTGGGCGGAGACTCCACGGATGTGGCCGGGTATGTGCTCGTCCGCCAGGGCCACGAGGGAACGGTGGAGCTGCCGCCTTCCTCCGCCGGCACGCGTAGCTTCAACGATCGAGGCCTCCGCAATGGCACGTACACGTATCGAGCCCATGCGTTCAACGCGAGCGGCTTCCGCGGGCCTGCCTCGAATGATGTCACCGTGGCGGTGGAGATCACCCCTCCAGCCTCCCCCGTGGATGTCGCGGTTGAGCCGCTCCCCTCGGGAGGAGCCCTCGAGGTGAGCTGGGCTCCGGGGGATGCTCGTACCGTGGCGTATCGCGTGGAGCGCGCCCTCGGCGCTGACGGTCCCTTCGTGGTTCTGGCCGGCTCCGAGCGTGTCATCACAACGCGGCTCGTCGACCTGCCTTTGAGCGAGGACTCCTTGTACCGCTACCGGATCCTCGCCCTCGATGCGCTCGGGAACATCAGCACTCCGTCGGTGATCGTGGCTGGCATGCCGGTGGACTCGACTCCCCCTGCTCCTCCGCGCTTCGTGCGGCCGACCGTGGCGGGGCAACCTGTGACGGTCTCGAGCCCGACTGTGACCCTTGCCGGCCTCTCCGAGCCTGGAAGTCTCGTCACCCTGCTTCGCAACGGAGTGCCCCATGCCGAGGCTCCCGCTGGCGCTCTCGGGGTCGAGGCCCTCCCGTTGGAGCTGAGCCTCGCGCCCATGGGAGCTGGCTGGTCTTCGGCAGAGGGTCTGCGCGTGGCGTATGTCGTGCAAGACAGCGCGACCGGGGCCAAGGCCCTGGCCGTCGAGTCCCGCTCCGGTGAGCTGCTGGGGACCTTCAGCAGTCCGTCGTTCTCCTCCATCCAGGAGGCGGTCTTCTCGCCTGACGGGCGGCACGTGGCCATCCAAGTGCTCCTGGCGTCGACCTTCCAGTCCGCGGTGTACATCGCGGATCTCGACACGGGCGAGCTGCGGCGGCCCGCCAGTGCTCCTCAGGGCAGTGAGGCCTCCGCCACCTGGTCCTCGAACTCCCGCGAGCTTGCCTATGAGGTCACTCGCTCCAGCGTGCCGACCTCCATCGCCGTGGTGGACACCGCGACAGGGAGCACCCGGTGGCTGACCGGCGCGGCCAGTGCTCCGCTCATGGCACCTCGGTATGCGCCGGATGGAAGCTCGCTCTTTGCCCTCACGCGCAGCGGCGCAACGACACGGCTCCTTCGGATGGATCCTGTCTCCGGCAGCTCTACCCCGCTGTTCGAGGCCGCTTCCATCGAGCGGGACTATGCGGTCACTCGCGATGCGGGCCGTCTCGCGCTCGTCGCCACGTATGAGGGGAAAAGGGACGTGTATACCGTCTCCGTCTCTACGGGCGCGGCGGTTCGGCTCACCCACGGAGCAGAGCCTGAGAGCCTGCCGGCCTTCTCCTGGGACGGGCGGCGTCTCGCCTTCGCCAGTGGCGGCACGCTCGTCCTCCACGAGGATGGCCGGGAGCGGAGGTTCAGTGGTTTCTCGGGACTCCGGCTGGCCTGGAGCCAGATGGGTGAGCTGTTGGCCTCGCGTCCCCTCGGCCTTGCAAGTCTGGAGTGGGGGGCTCGCTTCGAGTTCACGGGCGTGCGCCTGGAGCCTGGGAGCACCGTGTTCTCCGCGACCGCCACGGATGCGGCCCAGCGCACGGGCTCCCCCGCGGCTCCGATCCAGATCACGCTGGACGCCACCACCCTGCCGGACCTCGTCGCGGAGGTGCAGCTCCGCCCCGAGGTTCCCCGAATGGGCCACCCGTTCGACGCCTTCGTGACCGTGCGGAACCAGGGCGGCGGCACGGCGCCTGCCACGACTCTCTCCGTGGCGGTGCTCTCTCAAGATGGGCAGTCCATCACCCCGAGGCCGATCTCCCTGCCGGTACTCCCCGCGGGTGGGGTGACCACGGCGATCGTTCCCCTCTCGCATCCGGAGCTGCATGGCCCGCAGATCCTGGAGGTCATCGCCGATCCCGAGCAGCGGGTGGATGATCCGGTGCGTGACAACAACCGGGTGCGCTACCCGTTCTCCCTGGCGCCCGACGACCAGCCCGTGGTGGCCGTCTCCGTGTCGCCTCCATCCGTCAACGCGAGCGGAGAGAGCCTGGCCACCCTCACCGTGGCGAACCCGGGCGTCGTGAGGACCGTCGACGTGGAGGTGCAGCTCGTCACTCCGGACGGAGAGCCTGTCTTCCAGGTGGGCGCGGTCGAGCACCTCGCTCCCCTGGAGGCCGGCAGGAGCAGGACCTTCACGCGCACCGTGAGCGTCGGCCAGACGCTGGCGGGGGCGTACGTGGTGAAGGCGGTGGTCCGTGAGGGCACCGAGATCCTCTCCGAGGCAGGCGCGCCGCTCACCATCAACGCGGATCGCACCACCCACCTGCGGCTCGCCACGTCTCGTGCGAGCTACTTCCCGGGCGAGGTCATCGCGCTGACAGCCACGGTGCGCAACGACTCCACGAACAGCTTCCTGGAGGGTGCGAGCTACCTCCTCACCGTGACAGGCCCCACGGGGCAATCGGTGCTGGAGACGCCTACCGCGCTGCCTCTGCTGGTCCAAGGCGCCCACTACTCGGCGCGCACGGAGCTGTCCTCCCTGGGGCTCTCGCCAGGGCAGTATGAGGCACAAGGCAGCATCCAGCTCGGCTCGCGGCAGCTCGCGATGGTCACGACGCACTTCTCCATTGAGGGCCGTCCGCTGATCGCGGGCGCCATCTCGGTCCTTGGCCAGGGCTCGCCTCCCGTGGTCCGGGCCGGGCACGCGCTGATGGTCGACTTCGAGGCAGCCAACCAGGGCACGGCTCCTGAGCCGAGCCTCGCGCTCCGAATCGCCCTCATGGACGTGGACACGATGCAGACCGTGGCGTCGCACGCGCTCCCGGTCCAGGCGCTCGAGGTGGGGGGCTCCATCAGCGGTCAGCACGAGTTCTCCACGGTGGGCCTGCCGCTGAAGGGCTACGCCGCCTACCTCCTCGCGGAGAAGCCGGATGGAACGGTCCAGGTCCTCTCCTCCGCGAGCTTCCAGCTCGTGGACGGCCAGGGTCCTGTGATCGAACCCCTCAACTTCTCGGAGGGCATGTTCCTCCGGAGCCTGTCGCCTGGGGTCCGTGCCGTCGATACTGAGTCCGGGGTTGCCAGCGTCCATGCGACGTCTACCGGTGAGCCGGGGAGCATGGACATGGACCGCGCGTCCGGCACTGCCTTCGATGGCTTGTGGAGCACCCAGCTCAGCTTCCCGGAGGGTCCCAACACCCTCGTCTTCGTCGCGACGGATCACGCGGGCAACACGGGCCAGCTGAGCGTCACCGTGTTCATCGACTCGGAGCCGCCCCAGGTCAACGTGACGGGGGTCACGGAGGGCGCACTGTTCAGGAGCGCTCCCGTTCCGGTCGTGGAAGCGATGGACAACCACCTGGCCTCGGTCAGCCTCTTCCTCGATGGCCAGCCGTTCAGCTCGGGGACTCCCATCACCACGGATGGGCAGCACGAGCTCGTGATCCAGGCGACGGACCGAGCAGGAAACCAGACCCTGAAGACCCTGCGCTTCACGGTGGACCTGTCCGCACCTTGGATCTCCATCAGTGGAGTGACCGAGGGGGGGTTCTTCCGCCAGACCGTGACGCCCGCCGTCACCATCCGCGATCGCGACCTGGTGGAGTCCTCCATCACGCTGGACGGTCAGCCCTTCTTCCCGGGGACCGTGGTGACCGCCGAGGGGACCCATGTCCTCCTGGCCCGGGCCACGGATCGTGCAGGCAACCAGACAGAGCGGCAGGTGAGCTTCACGCTCGACCAGACTCCACCGGCCATTGCTGTCACCGGGGTCTCGAACGGGACGCAGTATTCAGACGCCGTCACCCCGGTCATCGCCCTCCAGGATGCCCATCTGGCCACGAGCCAGGTGCGGCTCAACGGGGCGCCCTACGTGTCCGGCACACCCCTCCAGACGAATGGCCAGTACACGCTCACGGTCCGTGCCGAGGATTTCGCGGGCTGGGTCACGGAGAGGACGGTGCAGTTCTCCATCGAGACCGTGCAGGTGGTCGTCTCCCACGACACCTCCGCGCCCTTCGCTCGGGTGCTGGCCCTCGTCCGCGCAGGCACCTGTGTTGCCTCCGCCTCAGAGGTGCTGCGGGTCGGGAGCTTCCTCGAGACCCACCTGGGGGGCTCCTCGAAGTTCCTTCAGGTGATGACGGAGGAGGAGGCCTTCCTGGAGACCCTCCGCTCTGGGGTGGCGAACGTGGTCGTCTTCGTCAGCCTCAGCAGCACGGGAGCTGAGTGCAGTGAGAACTTCTGGCCGACAGAGCCCTCTCCCAGCGACACGCCTGCTGTGAGAGTCCGCAAGGCCTGGTCCCGAGAGCTGACCGAGCAGATCTTCTCCGGGCATACCGGGCTCGTGGTCATCCGTCCGCGCCCGGAGGAGCTGCCTTCGCTGTACGACGCGCTCGGTACCGACTTCCGGGGAACGACATCGCACAGCATGGTGCAGTTCCCGGCTTCTCTGCTGACCCCTGAGGCGTTCTACCTGAGCAGCCCCGTGGGAGGATCCATCCTCAAGGTGTATCCCGGTCAGACCGTGGCCCTCTACTCCGAGAGCAACGCCACCGCCGCGGGAGCACTGAACACCTGGGGTTACGGCCGTACTGTCACCCTGGCCATCGACCTCTCGAGTGCGCTCCCCGCCACCCAGGCTGGCAACGCCCTCGTGTCGTCCGTGCGCTATGTCGAGCCGCCGCCGCCTCAGCCGGCTCCGCTGGGAGTGGCCGCCATCGAGCTGATGATGACGAGCCAGCGGCAGCCGCTGGTCGTGCACGCACAGGAGACCCTGCCCCCCGCGCTCCAGGCACTCTGGACCCATCAGGGCGGCTCCATCCTTCCGGGAGGCCATGGGATTGACTGGAGCGAGCTGGAACTGGAGCACTCCGTGCAGCTGGGCGCACGCTTCGTCCTCCGGCTGCCTGAGACTCCGGGCAGCCATACCAGCACGGCTTCGCTGACCTCGGCTCAAGGCACGCCTCAGCTCCTCGGCACCTGGCAGTGGGACATCACGCAGCCTCTGACACCTGCGGAGCTGGCCACGAGAGTCAAGGCGGCCATCGGGGAACTCGGGGATCCAGGTCAGGCCCACGGGATCGTGACCCTCCTGGACGGGGTCGAGGCTCGCCCGATTGCTCAGCGGGGCGACATCGAGGCCAACATCACGGACCTCCTCGCCGCAGCCGACATGACCCGGGCGCTGAGCGGAGGTTCCGCCCCTGTCCGCAAGGCCTTGGGTGATCTCCTCCGGTACTGGGAAGCGCGGTGGTTCGTGTACTGAGCCCCAAGCCGCTCCTGGGCGCGCCAGTGCCCAGGGGCTCCGAGTCCCTCCGGACCTACATCGGACAGCGCCACCGGACTCTCCGCTTCTTGGAAATTGGCGCTCCGGCCCTCTCCACGTCCAGCATGGGTCTGGGAGGACCCGATGCTTCACATCCTCCTCCCGGAGTGCTTTTGTCATCCATGAAACATGTCTCGTCCGGGAGAGTCATTGCCGTGAAGCCTCAGGTGCTCATCGTGGAGAACACTCGGACGATGCGCGAGACGCTGCGCCTGCTGCTGGCTGGAGAGTTCGACTGCTCTGTGGCCGAGAGCGGCGAGGCCGGTCTCGCGCGGATGCAAGAGCGGGCACCGGATCTGCTCCTCTCGGACGTGAACATGGATGGGATGGACGGCTACGAGCTGTGCCGCCAGGTGCGCACCGATCCGCAGCTCCAGCACATCCGGATCGCCTTCCTGAGCGGCTACCCGCCACGGCTCGCGGAGCCGCCGCTCGCCCAGCCGGACATCTACCTGATGAAGCCTGCCAAGCCGTCCGAGCTCATCGCCCAGCTCCACGCCCTGCTCCGCCAGCGTCCTGCGCTGGACACGTCCTCGCTCCAGCTCGGCTCCGAGGGCTGACGCGCCCGGTCACTCCGGCTGTCACGCAGGGAAACGGGCCCGGCTTCCTCCCCCCACCTCGGGGACAAAGGGCTATGCTCCGCGCCCCTTCGTCCCGAGCCCGAGGTTCCGCGTGATCAACGCCATTGCCCGCGTTCCCCCTCCCCAGAACGAGCCCATCCTCCCCTACACCCCCGGCGCACCCGAGCGCACCGCGCTACAGGCCACGCTCCAGCGCATGGCCTCCGAGCGCATCGAGATCCCCGTCGTCATCGGCGGCAAGCACCTGCGCACCGGCAAGAAGGACGAGGTGCGGATGCCCCACAAGCACTCGCACGTGCTGGCCACGCTGCACGAGGCGGACGCCAGCCATGTGGAGCAGGCCATCCAGAACGCGCTCTCGGTGAAGGAGGAGTGGAGCCGGATGCCGTTCGTCGAGCGCGCCGCCATCTTCCTGCGCGCCGCGGAGCTGCTGGCCACCCGCTACCGCCCCCTCATCAATGCCTCCACCATGCTGGGCCAGTCGAAGACGGTGCACCAGGCGGAGATCGACGCGGCGTGCGAGGCCATCGACTTCCTGCGCTTCAACGTCCACTTCGCCGAGCGGCTCCTGTCCGAGCAGCCTCTGAGCGCGCCGCAGACGTGGAACCTGCTGGACTACCGGCCGCTGGACGGGTTCGTGTTCGCGGTGGCGCCGTTCAACTTCACCTCCATCACGCTCAACCTGTGCACCGCGCCGGCCCTCATGGGCAACGTGGTGCTGCTCAAGCCAGCCTCCACCTCGGCGTACAGCGCCTGGTACATCATGGAGCTGCTGCGGGAGGCGGGCCTGCCGGACGGCGTCGTCAACTTCCTGCCGGGGGATGGGCCCACCATCGGCAACCCGGCGCTGACGAGCCCTCACCTGGGCGGTGTCCACTTCACGGGCTCCACGCCCACCTTCCAGGGCATGTGGCGCACCGTGGGGGAGAACATCCAGCGCTACAAGCAATACCCACGGCTGGTGGGCGAGACGGGCGGCAAGGACTTCGTCTTCGCCCACGCCTCGGCGGCGGACGATCTGGATGCGCTGGCCACGGCCATTGTGCGCGGCGGCTTCGAGTACCAGGGGCAGAAGTGCTCGGCGGCCTCGCGCGTCTACGTGCCCGAGTCGCTGTGGCCCAAGCTCAAGCCGCGCCTGCAGGAGTTCATCGCCGAGCTGCGCATGGGGGACGTGACGGACTTCCGCAACTTCATGGGCGCCGTCATCGACGAGAAGTCTTTCAAGAAGGTGTCCTCGTACATCGAGCTGGCGAAGCAGGGGGGCGCGGAGGCCACCCTCATCGCGGGTGGGGACACGGACCGGAGCGAGGGGTGGTTCGTGAAGCCCACGCTGGTGCAGCTCACCAACCCGCGCCACCGCATCATGCAGGAGGAGATCTTCGCGCCGCTGGTGGGGCTCCACGTGTACCCGGACGCGCGCTACGAGGAGACGCTGCGCGAGTGCGATCAGGCCGCCACCTACGCGCTGACGGGGGCCGTGTTCGCCCGGGATCGCAAGGCCATCTCCACGGCGTCGCGCGAGCTGCGCCACGCGGCGGGCAACTTCTACATCAACGACAAGCCCACGGGGGCCGTGGTGGGGCAGCAGCCGTTCGGCGGCTCGCGGGCCTCGGGCACCAACGACAAGGCGGGCTCCATGCTCAACCTCATCCGGTGGACCAGCCCGCGCACCATCAAGGAGAACTTCGCCCCGCCTACCCGCGTGCCATACCCCTTCATGCAGGGCTGAGCGCACCATGCCGTTTCAGGGGCTGGGAGGGCTGGAGACCTACGCGCTCGTGGATGGGGAGGTTCGCGTGGAGGTCATCCCCAGCCGCGGCGCGCTCGTCACGCGCATGAGCGTGGGCGGGGACGAGCTGCTCTACCTGGATGAGAGCACGGTGGTGGATCCCTCCAAGAACGTGCGGGGGGGCATCCCGGTGCTCTTTCCCACCGCCGGCAAGCTGCCCGGGGACACGTACCCCGTGGGGCGGCAGGCGTACTCGATGCCGCAGCACGGCTTTGCCCGGCGGCTGCCGTGGACGGTGCGGCAGGTGGAGAAGGATCTGCTGGTGGTGGGGCTGACGTCTTCGGAGGAGACGCTGCGCTCGTTCCCCTGGCGCTTCGACGCCCAGCTCACGTTCTCGCTGGAGGGTCCGCAGCTGACGATCGACTTCGACGTGGAGAACCAGGACACGCGTCCCCTGCCGGTGCACCTGGGCTTTCACCCCTACTTCTTCGTGCCGCAGGCCTCCAAGGCTGCGGCCAGCGTCGCGACGGACGCCACGCGTGCCTGGGACAACCGCCAGGGCCAGGGCAAGGTGGTCCCCTTCACCGGGCTGGATCTCACCGCGCCCGAGGTGGACCTGCACCTGCTCGACCACTCCGAGGCGGGCACCACGCTGCACCGAGGACCGGGGCGCCGGCCGGTGAAGCTCTCCTGGAGCCTCGAGTTTCAACGGCTCATCGTCTGGACGCTGCAAGGGCGCGACTTCGTCTGCGTGGAGCCCTGGACGGCCTCTGCCGGAGCCCTGGCCACGGGAGAGGGGCTGATCGCCGTGGCTCCGGGTGAGCGCTTCTCGCTCATCTTCGAGATCGAGGCCTGAGCACGGTCTGGACCGAGCGTCACACCTTCGGATGCTGGAGGTGGAAGCCGGTGGCCTCCTGGTACGCGCGAGCCACCGCCAACAGCTTCGCCTCGCCGTAGAGCCGTCCCAGGAACGTCACGCTCACCGGCGTCCCGTTCTCTCGGAAGCCGTTGGGCACAATGACTGCTGGGTGCCCCGTGAGGTTCGTCAGCAGCACCTGGGGATCGTCCGAGGGCGCGACGATGACGTCCACGTCCGCGAACGTCTTCGCCATCCCCTCCATGGCCAGCAGACGCGCCCGGTTCGCGTTGATGTAGTCCACCGCCGGCATGAGCTGGGCCACGCGGAAGTAGTTGGGCCAGTCGTTCTCCCCCTGCTGGGTGAGGAGCTTGTCCCGGCCGCTGTGCGTCAGCGAGTCGAACGCCGCCGCGGCCTCCGCCGTCAGCAGGTGCACCATCGCGTCCTGCTTCACGTTCGGCAGCGCCACCGGCACGAGCTTCACCCCGAGCACCTTCAGCTTCTCCAGCGCCGCGGCGTTGAAGGCCTTGTCCCGCTCATCGCGCTCGAAGTCCGCCTTCAGGTAGCCCACGCGAATGCTCCCAAGGGGCGTGCCCGCATCCCAATTGAAGGGCACGTCGCGCACCGTGCGATCCTTCCCATCCGGCCCCTGGATCGCCGCGAGCACCAGCGCCGTGTCCTCCACCGTGCGCGCCATGGGCCCCAGCTTGTCCATCGTCCATGAGAGCGTCATCGCTCCCGTGCGCGGCACCCGGCCAAAGGTGGGGCGCAGGCCCGTCACCCCACACCGTGTCGCAGGAGAGGAGATCGAGCCGTAGGTCTCCGAGCCCAGCGCGAACGGCACACACCCCGCCGCCACGGCTGCCCCAGAGCCCGCGGACGAGCCGCGCGAGCCCATCTCTGGATTCCATGGGTTGCGCGTCATGCCGCCGAACCACTTGTCCCCCATGGCCAGAGCCCCCAGCGTGAGCTTCGCCACCAGCACCGCGCCTGCCGCGTCCAGCCGCAGCACCACCGTGGCGTCCTCTTCGAAGCGCTGCTGCTCGAAGCCCCCCGCCCCCCACGTCGTCGGGTAGCCCTTCACCGCCAGCAGGTCCTTCGCTCCCCAGGGAATGCCGTGCAGGAAGCCGCGGTACTTCCCCGCCGCGATCTCCCGATCCGCCTCCTTCGCCTGGGCGAGCGCCCGCTCCTTCGTGAGGGTGATGACGCAGTGGAGCTTCGCGTCCAGCCGCTCCAGCCGCGCAAGGCTCAGCTCCGTCAACGCCAACGAGGACACCTTCCGCGTCCGCACCAGCTCCGCCAGGTCTCTCACCGAGGTGAAGGCCAGCGCCTCCAGGTCCTGCCCCACACGCGGCGGCCTCGCGGCACTCACCTTCATGGGACGCTTCGCGGTGTCCCACTCCGTCACCCCCGGGAGCACCGGATCGAAGGAGAATGCAGGCGCGACCGAGTTCGGCAGCTCCATCGCGCGGATCTCCTGTGCGCCCGCGAGCTGCTCGTTGAACGTCTTCAGCATCAGCTTGCGCTGGGCCTCGTCCAGCTCGAGCCCCGCCACCTTGCAGGCCGAGGCGAGCAGCTCCGGAGTGACGGAGGGCGTGTTCTGCCCCATGGCCCAGAGGACTCCGGGCAGCAGCGTCGACGTCAAACCCAGCGAGGAACAGACGGAGAGGAACCGGCGGCGATCGGTGAGGAGGGACATGGCGTCGGGTGTGAACTCCCTGAGAGGAGTGCACGGTACAGCACCTCGCCCCGTCTCCCCAGCCACCTCACGCGGCCTCTCCCGAGGGGTACCTCGCGGACTCCCAGGTGAGCATCGCCCGCTTGCGCGCCAGGCCCCACCGGTACTCGCCAAACGCTCCTGTCTTCCGGATGACGCGGTGGCATGGAATCAGGAGCGCGATGGGGTTGTCCCCCACCGCGGAGCCCACGGCCCGCGTGGCGCGCGGCATCTGAAGCGAGCGGGCGATGTCCTCGTAGGTGGCGACCGCTCCTGGGGGAATGCGCAGCAGCGCCTCCCACACCTTGAGCTGGAAGTTCGTCCCCTTCACGAAGAGGCTGAGCGACTGGAGCGTCCGCGACTTCCGCGCAGGGAAGATGCGCTCGGCATAGGGCCGGGTGGCCTCGGGCGCCTCCACCAACGTCGCGTGTGGCCACTCCGCTCGAAGCTCTCTCACTGCCTCGGACGGGGAGGTCCCCATCAGGAACCGCAGGGCGCAGATGCCGCGCTCGCAGACGGCAAGCAGGTGGTCTCCGAAGGGAGAGGCGTGCACGCTGTACGGGATCGTCAACCCCGCCCCGCCCTGCTTGAACTCACCTGGCGTCATCGCCGTCAGGGTGACGAAGAGATCATGCAGGCGCCCGCCGCTGGAGAGCCCCGCGTCATAGGTCACATCGAGCGTGCTGCGGCGCTCGGCGAGGAGCTGCTTGGCATGCTCCAGGGTCTGGAACTGGAGGAACCGCTTGGGGCTGATCCCCGCCCAGCGCGTGAACAAGCGCTGGAAGTGGTAGGGGCTGAGCCCCACATGCGCGGCAACCTCCGCGAGGCGGGGCTGCTCCTGCGCGTGCGCGTCGAGGTAGAGGATGGCGCGCTCGATCCGGGCGTAGTCGCTGGTGGCCATGGTTCACGGGCTCCGAGGAGGATGCCCTATCAGTAGAGACCTCACTGCCAACGGACAACCCGGTTCTTGCGCCTGACAGGCCCGTTCGCGGAAGGAAGCCGCCAGGGGAATCCGGGGCTCTCAGCTGTGTCCGACGATTCGGAGCCCCCCGGCCGACGCGCCTTGGCTGAACCTGTCTGCTTGTCTGACAGGTTTGCCGGGACCGCGGCCGGCCCGGGCGCAGGCCCCCTCCTTCCACCCAGTGCCGACTGACTACCTCGCTGACCCCGCCGCCTGCGCTTGCCGCTCCCACTCCGCGGGCAGCCCGATGGCCAGGAACACATCGAGCCGCAGCCCGGGATACGCTGCCATCACCCTCGACTGGATGCGCTCGAGCGCCTCGTCGGTCGGCTTCCCCTGCGGCTTCTCCGCGGCCACCTCGGTGATGACGCGCTCCAGGTACGCGCGCTCCATGTCCAGCAGCCCCGCGTTCCCCGAGGGCCCTCGGCCTGGGTGCACCCACTTGGGCTTGAGCGCCTTCATCTCGTCGATGCGCTGGAGCCACTGGTCCGTCTTGCCGATCTCCAGCCAGCTGTGCGTGTTGTTCGCGATCATGTCCCCCGGAAACAGGTGCCCCTCGTACTCGACGACCACATGGGCCTCGCTGCAGCCCGCGCCCATCACGTGGGCCTTCACCGTCACGCCCCCTGCGCTCAGCTCCGTGGTGGCCGAGCCGAAGCTGTCCGGCAGCGGCACCTCCGTGGGGTAGTCCGGCTTGTAGCGATCGTAGAACTTCCGGGTCCGGCTCTGATGGACGCTGGGAATAAGCTCGCGCACCTGCTCGCTCGTCACCACCCGGATGCCACGCTTGCGCAGCACGTCCGTCCCATTGAACTTGTCCGGGTTGGGGTGCAGCACGATGGCCAGCAGCGCCTTCTTCCCCGTCACCTGCTCCGCCCAGCTCACGAACTCCTCGGCGGCCGAGGGCAGGAACTGCGTGTCGATGAGGATCAACCCCTCGGGGCCCTCGATCCAGTACGACGAGGTGCTGAACCCCCACGGAGAGGACACGTACGTTCCTACCCGCGAGTCCTCGTGGGAGGTGAGCGTCACCCGCGCGCCCGCGGGCCGCTGGGAGGCACAGCCCGCGACGAGCGCGAGCAACAGGACGAGAGCACTGCGAGGCATGGTGAGATCTCCTGATCGGCCGCCCTTCTTATGCGCACCGGCCGCCAGCGGACAACTCACAGCTCGCCCAGATCGTGGCGCTCAGTCCGTTCCGGTCGGCCGTGGGAGGGCCGGCAGGGCCGACTCGTTGTCGGACCAGATGGGCGGCTGGGCCTCTCCGGTGAAGGCCCGCAGCCGGCGGTAGTCCGGGTACTCGGCCTGGAGTGTCAGCAGATCTCCCGGCTGGATGAGCTGATCCCCGTTCGGGTGGAGCTTCTCCTGGTCTCCCCGGCGCAGCGCCAGCGCCAGCGCCCCGAAGCGATCCCGCACCTCGGAGATGGTGATGCCCGGCAGCCCCGCGCGCGCCTCGAAGACGGACACCACCATCAGGTGCCCGCCAATCCGGAACGAGTGGACGATGCGCGGATCCAGCGCCGCCAGCGCCATGGCCGGCGCCGCCAGCGAGGAGCTGGACAGCGCCTCCGCCTTGAACGTGTCCCGTACCTTGGCCACCAGGTCGTCATCAAACAGGCGGATGACCACGCGGATGTCCGGCTTGAACCGCCGCGCATCCAGGGCGATGTTCAGGTTGGCCAGATCATCGTCCGTTGCGCAGACGATGGCGGACGCCTCCTTCACGTTCAGGCGCGGCAGGCACTGCGGGCTGCGGATGTCGTCGATGAGCAGCGGCACCTGCTCATCGCGAAGCACGCTGACGAAGGCACCGTCCTCGCGCTTCTCCACCACCACCACGTCCTTGCCCATGGAGAGCAGCTGGTCCACCACCCGGTACCCCACCCGGCCCGCCCCGCACACGATGATGTGCCCCTTCAGGGTCTCGGCAATCACCTCGATCCACTCCTTGTCGCTCTTGTGCTTGGCGAAGAACAGGTAGGCAAAGCGCACCACGCCATCCACCACCAGCGCAATCCCCACCGGGGGAATGAGCAGGTTGAACACCGTGAGCACCCAGTCGTCCGTGCAGTCCAGCGAGGGCTGACCGAACAGCAGGAAGTACACGTGCTCCAGGGCCTTGCCCGCCCGCACCGTCCCCCCGCCTGGCAGCTGGCACCGCAGCTGGTAGATCGGCGGTGCGCCCAGGAACAGCGCCACCGTCAGCAGCAACGTCGTGCGGAAGCGCTTGAAGAGGGCGCGCAGGTAGCGCAGGTTGGCGAGCAGGCGCCGGCGAGGCGGAGCGCGGTGCATCATGGCGTGGGCGAGATGCTCGTGGCGGCTTCACTCCGGGCGCGCCGCCGCTCGATCAGCCACACCGCCAACACCCCGAGCTCGTAGCACAACAGCATCGGACCGGCCATCAACGACAGGTTCACCACATCCCCCGTGGGGGTGATGAGCGCCGCAACGATGAGGCAGACCACGAAGGCATGGCGCTGGTACCGGACGAGCCACTGACTGCGCACCACGCCCACCACACCCAGCAGCGCCATCACCAGCGGCAGCTCGAAGATGACGCCGAAGGCCAGCAGGAGCACCAGCACCAGGGAGAGCTGCTCGCTCATGGTGAGCATGGGCCGCGTCCACCGCAGCGCCTCGTGGTACGCGTGCCCGGCTGCCAGCACCTTCTCCAGCTTCCACATCCCCGCCAGCTCCTCGGTGCGAGTGGGCGCCACGCCCGCCAGCAGGCTGGCCGCCTCATCCATCGCCGCGGCCGATGCCGCGAAGTCCTTTCGGCTGAAGGCCTCGGCCGCCACCACCCGCTTCTCCACCGCCTGCCGCAGCACCAACCGCGAGGACACGCCGAAGCCATCCGCCGCCGCGTCCAGCAGCCGCCCCAGGCCCTCCAGGCGCGCCGCCAGCTCCACGCTCTCCGCGGGCACCACCTCGGGCTGCCCCACGCTCCCAGCGCCCTGCACCTGCATGCCCGCGCTGGCCTCCTTCGCGAGTTGCCAGGCCCGCTCCGCATCCCCCAGCCGCAGGAAGCGCAGCGCGTCCTCCGTCCTCAGCCGGGCCGTCTCCAGCTGGCCCTCCACCACGGCGGTGTCCTCCCGGCTCAGGAGGAAGCGGAACATGGAGGGCAGCACCGCGAAGTAGCAGAACAGCGCGCCCATGATGAACGCCAGC
>Ga0190275_10000658_pt1 | contig 28356 bp, 25 predicted proteins | sample Popmic550T_FD_133745 | JGI IMG/M metagenome (GOLD analysis project Ga0190275, IMG submission 133745) | Populus adjacent soil microbial communities from riparian zone of Yellowstone River, Montana, USA - 550 T | ecosystem: Environmental > Terrestrial > Soil > Riparian zone > Trees stand | place...
CAGGACGCCTCCATCTTCCTCACGCTGTCGGGCGCCATGACGCCGGCGGGCCTGCACCAGAGCTGCCTCATCCCGCTGATCGAGAAGGGCATCATCTCCGCGATCACCACCACGGGCGCCAACCTCTACCACGACGCCCACCGCATCATCGGCCACGCCATCCGCGAGGTGAACCCCAACGCGGGCGATCTCCAGTACCGGCTGGCGCGCATCATCCGCATCTACGATCTGGGCTTCTGGGAGGAGGCGCTGCTGGACACGGACCGGCTCTTCTCCGCCATCATCCGCGGCCCCGAGTTCCAGCGGAAGATGACCACCCCCGAGTTCCACTACCTGCTGGGCAAGGCGGTGTACCGCATCGAGAAGCAGCTCGGGGTGAAGCAGCCCTCGCTGCTGTCCACCTGCTACAAGCACGCGGTGCCCATCTGGGTGGGCGCGGTGCAGGACGGCTCCATCTTCCTGAACGTCGTCAAGCTCAAGCGCCTGCTCGGTCCCGAGTTCAAGTTCGAGCTCGACATCAATGATGACGTGTACTCCATGGCGGCGATGCAGCACTTCTGCCGCCACAATGGCTCGAAGCGGCTGGCGATCTGGATCCTCGGCGGCGGCGTGCCCAAGAACTACACGCTCCAGGGCGAGCCGCTGCTGGATCAGATCCTCAACGTGCCCACCACGGGCTTCGACATCGACGTGCAGTTCTGCGTGGACCCGGTGGACAACGGGGCGCTGTCCAGCTGCCCGGCCGGTGAGGGCCACACCTGGGGCAAGGTCTCCGTGGAGGCGGTGGAGACGGGCTCCGTGTACGTGCACTGCGACGTGACGGCTGTCTTCCCCTGGCTCACCCACGCGCTGCTGTCCGAGCCGAAGAACAAGCGCAAGCCCATGCGGCTGATGGACAAGATGGGCGAGGCGCTCTCCTTCCTGGACGCGGACGTGAAGAAGCGCAGCAAGACGTTGATGAAGACGCTGGACTGGAGCGTCCAGGACGCGGAGCCCTCCCAGGAAGAGGACGCCGAGAAGCACGAAGCCTACGTTCGCTGAACCCCCGCCGCGCACAGGAGCAATGCCATGAGCGAGCCCTCGCAGCCCACAGGCGTGGTGATGACCGTCGTCTCCGCGCCTGCCTTCAAGACGCAGCTCGAGCACGGGCCGTCGGGCTCGCGCATCATCACCGAGGCGCCCAAGGACAATGGTGGTACGGGCGCCTCGTTCTCTCCCACGGACTTGCTGGGTGCAGCGCTCGCCTCGTGCGCGGTCACCACCATGGCGCTCGCCGCAGCGCGGGAGGGCATCCCCCTCGGTGAGACCCGCGCCACCGTGGAGAAGCGGATGACACCGCCGCCGCGCCGCATCGGCGAGCTGGTGCTCCAACTCCAGATGCCCGCGGGCCTGTCCCGCACGCAGCGCACCCGGATGGAGGAGGTGGCCCACGGCTGCCCCGTGGCGCGCAGCCTCCACCCGGAGATGAAGGTGCCCATCACCTTCACCTACCCGGACGAGCCCCGGGAGGGCTGAGGCAGCCAAGGGAGATGGAGGTGCCAGCCCGTGGCCGGGAGAGCGCCTGAAAACCTGTCATACAAGCAGACAGGTTCGGCGAGACCGCGCCGCCCGGGTTCCCTTGAGGCCAGGCTTCGGTGGGAGGCGCCTGGCCTCTGGCCTGCCCTCCGGGCAGCCAAGAGGAGGGAGCTGCATCCACCGCTCCTCATGCCGATTCTCGCCAAGTGTCATGCGCGAGGGAGGCAGGCCGTGAACGTCAAGCTGCTAGGCATCTACCTGAACGATCATCTCGCTGGCTCGGATGCGGGGTACGAGCTGGCCCGCCGCGCCGAGCGGGAGAACCAGGGCAATGCGGTGGGGCACTACCTCGCCACGTTCGTGAAGGAGCTCGAGCAAGAGCGGGCGGTACTTGAGCAGGTGATGCGCTCCCTGGAAGTGTCGCGCAACGATCTCAAGCAGGGGCTGGCCTGGGTGATGGAGCGGCTCGGACGGCTGAAGCTCAACGGCTATCTCGCGAGCTACTCGCCCCTGAGCCGCATGATGGAGCTGGAGGCGCTGTGCGTGGCAGTGAAGGGGAAGCGCTGCTTGTGGACCCTGCTGGAGCGGCTGGCGCGGACGGAGCCTCGGCTGGCGGGCTTCGACTTCGGGGCGCTCATCGCTCGCTCGCAGGCGCAGCACCAGACGCTGGATCTCCTGCGCCTGCAGGCGGCGGATACGGCCTTCGTGAAGGCGACGCTGCCCGCAGGGAGCTCCACACCCGTGGAGACCGGGGCGCGGTGACGCCCCAGTCGACGGACTCGCCGGGCCCGGGTTCTCCGAGCCCGGCGTCCCCGGTCAGGTTCCGGTAGGCGGAGGGGTGACGCGCGGTGCCCCCGTGTCATGCGGGGCCACCAGGCGGAGCTGGCCGTGGCTGGAGGCGGCGAACTTCGCGTCCACATCCCGCTCCAGGTACGTGTAGCCGGACAGGCCCTCCTCGTACATCCGCAGCAGCGAGCGGGACTCGTCCAGGGTGATCCGGCCCTGCCGCAGCGCCACCTCGGTGAACTTGCGCAGCCGCGCCACCAGGTCGTCCTTGTTGTAGCTGACGTAGTGGAGCACCTCCGTCACCGTGTCTCCCTCCACCACGTGATCGATCAGGTAGCCCCCGTTGGGCGCCAGCGACACCTGCACCGCGTGCGTGTCCCCGAACAGGTTGTGCAGATCCCCCAGGATCTCCTGGTACGCGCCCACCAGGAAGATGCCCAGGTAGTAGTCCTCATCGTTGAGCTGGTGCAGCTCCAGCGAGTCCTTCACCTCGCGCTTGTCGATGAAGTGCTCGATCTTCCCGTCCGAGTCGCAGGTGATGTCCGCCAGCACCGCCTTGCGCGTGGGCTTCTCGTTCAGCCGGTGGATGGGGATCACCGGGAAGAGCTGATCGATGGCCCACGAGTCCGGCAGCGACTGGAACACCGAGAAGTTGCAGAAGTAGGTGTCCGACAGCTGCTTCTCCAGCGAGTCGAGCTCCTCGGGGATCTCTCCCTGCTCCCGGGCGATCCGCATGATCTTGTGGCAGACGGCCCAGTAGATGTTCTCCGCCGCCACGCGCTGCTCCAGCGACAGGTGGCCCAGGGAGAACAGGGTGAGGCTCTCCTCCTTGGCGTCCTGCGCGTCGTGCCATGACTCCAGCAGGTTCTTGTTCGTCACGTCCCGGAAGGTGCTCTGCAGGTTGCGCACCACGGAGTGGGACTTGTCCTCCACCTTCTCCGGGACGACGGCCGGGTCGAACTCGCTGGTGCCCAGCACGTCCACGACCAGCACCGCGTGGTGGGCCACCACCGCGCGGCCGGACTCGGACACGAGCGTGGGGTGCGGCACTCCGGCTCGATCACACGCCTCCATCACGCCGAACACCACGTCGTTGGCGTACTCCTCCGTGGTGTAGTTCATGGAGGAGGTGAAGTTCGTCTGCGAGCCGTCGTAGTCCACGCCCAGGCCGCCGCCCACGTCCAGGTACTGCAGCGGCGCGCCCTGGCGGGCCACCTCCACGTAGAAGCAGCCCACCTCGCGCAGCGCGTTCTTCACGTTGCGGATGTTGGAGATCTGGCTGCCCAGGTGGAAGTGCAGCAGCTCGAAGTGCTGCAAGAGCCCCGTCTCCCGCATGAAGCTGATGGAGCTCATCAGTTCCGAGGAGGTGAGCCCGAACTTGGAGCGGTCTCCGCCCGAGGCCTCCCACTTGCCCGCGCCGCGCGTGGACAGCCGCACCCGCACGCCCAGCCGTGGGGCAATGCCCGTGCGCCGCGCCACCTCAGCGATCAGCGGCAGCTCGCTGGGCTTCTCCACCACAAGGATGACCTTGCGGCCCAGCCGGGAGAAGAACAGCGCCGTCTCCACGTACTCCTCGTCCTTGTAGCCGTTGCAGATGACGAGCGCGTCCTCGTTATCCAGCAGCGCCATCACCGCCAGCAGCTCTGGCTTGCTGCCCGCCTCCAGCCCGTAGCCGTAGGCCTTCCCTGTCTCGACGATGGTCTCCACCACGTACCGGTGCTGGTTCACCTTGATGGGGTACACACCCCGGTACTGGCCCTTGTAGTTGTGATCGGTGATGGCCTTCTTGAAGGCCTCGTTGAGGTGGATCACCCGGTGGCGCAGCACGTCCGTGAAGCGGATCAGCAGCGGCAGGCCAATGCCCCGGCGCCGCACCTCGTCCACCAGCTCCTTCAGGTCCATGTTGGCCGCCTGGGGACCGTCCGGGTGGACGCAGACGTGGCCCTTGTCGTTGATGCCAAAGTACGGGTTTCCCCAGTTGCGAATCCCGTAGGTCTCCAGGGCGTCGGCAAGGGTCCAGCGGTGCTGCGGGGGCGAGGTGTTGGCCATTGCGTCTCGGGGCCTCCGGGGGCAGGGGTTGGCGGCGTGAGTGCCTACAACCGATGGAACGCGCGCAACTATAGGGAAAGCGCCCAAGCTTCAATAGCCGACTGTCTGGAGGGTAGCCAGCCGGGCGGCTCCTCGGGCCGGGGTGGGCCGCCGGTGGGCCGTCACCCGTTTCATTCCTACCCTTCTGTCGAACGCTGGGAGGACGCGTGGACCGAAGGGGAGGGGGCATGGAGTCGTCCGCACGCAGGGAAGAAGGGCCGGTGCTCACCCCCCGGCAGATCTTCGAGCGGCTGGATCGCTACGTCATCGGGCAGGAGGAGGCCAAGCGGGCCGTGGCCATTGCCGCCCACAACCACCTCAAGCGCGTCCAGGCCCGGCGCCAGCGCAGAGGCTCGCTGATCAAGAAGTCCAACATCTTGCTGATGGGGCCGACCGGGAGCGGGAAGACGCACATTGCCCGCAACCTGGCGGAGATCCTCTCCGTCCCGTTCACCACCGTGGATGCCACCGAGTACACGGAGGCCGGGTACTACGGGAAAGACGTGGAGGTGATGATCTCGGACCTGCTCTTCAAGGCCAACCACTCCGTGGAGGACACCCAGCGGGGGATCATCTTCATTGACGAGGTGGACAAGATCGCCCGGCGCACCCAGGGGGCGCGCAACGGCGCGGGCAGCCGGGACATCGGCGGAGAGGGCGTTCAGCAGGCCCTGCTCAAGCTGCTGGAGGGGCGTGAGGTGTTCGTCCCCATGAACGTCACCCAGGCCTGGAACAAGAGTGACTTCGTGCAGATCGACACGCGCGACATCCTCTTCATCTGCGCGGGCACGTTCTCGGATCTGCATGACTTCGGCGACAGCGCGCGGCCGCTCGGCTTCGGGGCCGAGGAGGCGGTGCGGAAGGTGCGGCGGCGCATCAGCGTCAAGCAGCTGGTGGACTTCGGGATGCTCGCCGAGTTCCTGGGCCGGCTGCCCGTCGTCGTCCAGCTCCACATCCTGGGCGAGGAGGAACTGCTGCGGGTGCTCACTGAACCGCCCGACTCCGTCCTGCGAGAGTTCCGGGAGCTGCTCGCCTACGACGAGATCGAGCTGGACTTCACCGAGCAGGCCCTGCGCGCCGTGGTGCGCTTCTCCGTGGACAAGGGGCTGGGCGCTCGAGGCTTGCGCTCCATCCTGGAGTATGTGATGGCGGACGTGATGTTCGAGGCACCGGAGTGCCGCCGCCGGCGGATCTCCCTGGACGCGGACTTCGTGCGCGTCCGGTTGCAGGGGCTGGACGCGACGCAGCTCGGTGCCTGAGAGCACGGGAGCGGGACATGATCAAGGTGGCCATCATCATCGGAAGCACGCGCCCGGGCCGCAAGGGCGAGGCCGTGGCTCACTGGGTCCACGAGGTCGCGAAGAAGCGCAGCGACGCCGAGTTCGAGCTCGTGGACATCCGGGACTTCAACCTGCCGCTGCTCGACGAGCCAATTCCTCCCGTAAGGGGGCAGTACAGCCAGCCCCACACCCAGGCCTGGTCCGCGAGGATCGATCCCTTCGACGCCTTCATCTTCGTGACGCCCGAGTACAACCACGGGACCTCTGGCGCGCTCAAGAACGCGATCGACTTCCTGTACCGCGAGTGGAACAACAAGGCGGCCGGGTTCGTCAGCTACGGTGGCACCCTCGGACTGCGCGCAGTGGAGCAGCTGCGGCTGATCATGGCTGAGCTGCAGGTCGCCGACGTGCGCGCCCAGGTTGGGCTCTCGCTCCGCACCGACTTCGAGAACTTCACCGTCTTCAAGCCGGCGGCCCACCACGAGGCCTCGGTCAACACGATGATCGACCAGCTCATCGCGTGGGGCGGGGCGCTGAAGGCGCTGCGGACGAAGTGAGCGGCGCTCAGCGCTCGGAGGCTCGCGCCGCGGCGCCCAGCCGGGCGGCGAACTCCGGATCCTGGATGAGCTGAAGGACCAGGTTGCTGCGCAGCAGCGCCTGGGTGTCGCCCTGCTCGAGCGCCCGGCGCAGGTTGCCTTCCTTGAGCGCGCGCTGGAAGCGCGGATCCTGCCGCAGCGCCTTGTAGGCCGGATCGTTCTGGAGCTTCGCGGCCTTCTCCGGATCCGTGCTGGCCTGCGCCACCCGGACAAAGTCCTTGAGGGGCGCGAACTGCGTCATCTCGAAGAGGTTGTTCTGCCGCGCGAAGGCAAAGGCCCTCGAGTCCTTGGGCGACATGCCCAGCTTCTGCCCCGCTACCACCACGTGCTGCTCCACGAACGTCAGCGCGCTCACCACCACGTAGCAGAGGAGGGCCACCTTCGCCCCGCCGAGCGCGAAGCCGATCATCCGGTCCGGCCCGCGGTTGTTCGGATCCCGGCCCCTCATCAGCCGCTGGAGCAGGGCGCTCAGGGCGTAGCGCACCACCACCAGCACGAAGATGAAGACCAGCACCGTGGCCACCAGCACGCCGAAGAGCTGCGAGTCGCCGAGCGAGTCCGCCAGCCTCGGGCCCAGCACCGTGCCCAGCCTCCGGGACGCGAAGTAGGCCACCACCATCCCCACCATGTGGGCGATCTGCTTCGCCGCCCCGCTGATGGCGCCGACCATGGCGAAGAACACCACCAGGCACAGGATGATGACGTCGATGACCACCGCGGGTTCCCCCTCCTACCGTCGGCTGCGCCTTACTTGATCTTGAAGGCCTCGCCCTTGGCCTTGGACTCTTCGTTCAGCTTCTTTTGCGCCTCGGCGAGCTTCTCTTTGTAGAGGGCGTTGGACGACTCGTAGGTGAGCGCCATCTTCAGGTTGCGCTCGGCGCTGGACCAGCGGCCCGCCTCCAGATCGGTGTTGCCGAGCTGGAAGAACTGGCGGCCCTTGGGGTCTTTGCCGATCTGCTCCGCGTGCTCCTTCTTCACCGCCGCCTTCGTCTCGGCCTCGGAGGCCTCGGTGAAGCGCAGCTTCTGCGCTCGCTGCGGGCCCGTCACGTCCGCCAGGTACTTGCGGCGCTTCGTGTCGTCACGCAGCACGTAGTAGGCCTCGGTGACGCGCTTGTAGAGCTCGTTCACATGGTCCTTCAGCGTCTTGTTCTCGAGCTGGTAGAAGCGGTCCGGGTGGAAGGCGCGGCTCTCGCGGTAGAAGGCCTTCTTGATGTCCGCCGGAGTGGCCTCCCGGGAGAGCTGCAGCACCTCGAAGTAGTCCACCTGATCGAGCTGCGCGCAGCGTGAGACGAGCTCGGCCATCTGCCGCTCATCGAGCGTGCTCTTGTCCGTGGCGGCGGGAGGCGGAGGCGGGGGGCTGGCTGCGGGAGGACGAGCCCCGGCCTGTGGCCCGCGGGCCCCTGCGGGAGGGGCGCTCGGGAGGGTGGGGGCCACGGGAGGCGCGGGGGGCACTGCACCCACGGTGGGCGGCCGCGGCATGCCCGGAGGGACGCCGGGAGCCACCCCAGGAGGCGGACGGGGTGCCCCCGCGGGCTGGACGGTGGGGATGCCCGAGCGAGAGGGAGGCCGTAGGCCCGCGGCAGGAGGCTGCGCAGGCTGGACGGTCGGAATTCCCGAGCGCGAAGGAGGCCGCGGGCCCATGACGGGGGGACCGCCCGGAATGACCGAAGGGCCTCGAGGCGCGGACCCCGATGTGGCCACCGCAGGGAGCGAGCTCGTGGGCCGCTCACCCGGCCGGTGGGGAGGGGGCATGGCCGCCGGGGGTGGAGGCGGAGGCTGGCCCGCGGCAATGACTGGCGGCGGACGCGGCGCTCCTGCGGCCACAGGGACGGGACGAGCGGCTGGGGGCTGCCCAGCGACAGGCGGGCGTGGCGGCACGCCAGCGGTTGCGGGCGGAGGCGGGGGAGGACTCGAGGCAGAAAGGGCCGCGGGCGGCGGCGGGGGAGGAACCGGCGAGCCAGCCGCCACAGACAGAGGCGAGGCCGGAATCGGCACCGGAGTGGCGGTGCCCCGGGTGACGGAGATCGGCACGATGCCCGGGAGGGTGGGGCGATAGGCGGGAGCGGCGGGGGAGTTGGGCGTGGGCTCGCTCAGCGAGACCCCAGGGCCCGCCTGCGGGGTGACCGAGATGGGGGTGATGCCCTGAATCGTGGGGCGGTGGGCCACCGCGGGCGCAGGTCTGGGCGCGGCGACGCCAGGCGAGCCGGGCCTGGGCGCGGCGACCCCTGGAGAGCCAGGGACGGGAGTCGTGCCCGACGGGTACGCCTCAAAAGGGATCGAAGGCAGGCCCGGAACGGTGGGGCGCTCGCCGGGCGGGACGGCTCCCTGCACCGTGGCGATGCCGGGAACGGTGGGACGCTCTCCGACGGGGACGGGAGCGGGAGGAGGACCTCTCACGGGAGCGGGTGTGGCGGCCGGGGGCCGGCGCCCCTGGGCCAGCAGCACGCCCGGGACAGGAGGGCTGGGAGTGCGTGGCGCGGCCACCCCGGGCGGCGGGGGACCGGGAACGGGCGGCGAAGAGGGAGTGCCCCCCGAGGACACAGTGCGCGGCGGAGCGCCTACGGCGGGGATCGGCTGAGCGACGGGGACAAGCGGGCGCGCGATGGGCACGGGCGTGGCGGGGCCAGGCATGCGCGGCGGGGCGTTCGGGACGGGGGGCGCGGAAGGCCGGGGCGCTGCCGTGCCGGGCGGGCGCACGGGGGCGGTGCCGGGCGGGCGCACGGGGGCGGTGCCGGGGGGGCCGGGGGGCTTGCCGCTCTGGTCGGGGGGTTGGGACATCGGCAGTGCCTGTGAGGCCTCTCAGGCCACGGAGGGAAGGTCGGTGCTGTGGCCCGCAAGCTGGATCTGCCGGGTGGCGTCCATGGACCGCTGGATGTCTGCCTCGGACATGCCTGAGGACAGGGTGAGCGTGGTCGTCGTCTTCTGGCCCGTCTCCGTGTCACACGCGGACACGTTCACCAGGCCGTTGGTGTCGATCTCGAACGTCACCTCGATCTTCACCTCGCCCCGGTAGCCGATGCGGAACCCGGAGAACTCGAACTCGCCCAGCATCTCGCACTCGTCCGCCTTGTTGGACTCGCCCTGGTACACGCGGATCTTCACCTTCTCCTGCCCGTCTCGGCTGGTGGTGAACGTCTTCGAGCGATCGATGGGCACCGGCGTGTTCTTGTCGATGATCTTCTCCGTGTAGCCGCCCACGGTTCCAATGCGCAGCGTCAGCGGGGTGACGTCCACCAGGAACGTCTCCGCCCCGGCGTCCAGCAGCGCGTGCGCCTGGAGGCAGGCCCCCATCGCCACCACCTGATCCGGGTTGATGCCCTCCATGGGCTCGCGCTGGAAGTAGTGCTTCACCGAGTTGCGGATGATGGGCAGCCGCGTGGGGCCGCCGACCAGGATCACCGCGTCGATGTCCGAGGCCGTCAGCCGGGCGCTCTGCAGCGCCTCGTCGCACACCTTGAAGGTGCGCTGCACCAGATCCATCACCATCCGGTTGAACTGGTCCTGGTTGAGCTGATGGCGCAGGTCCATCACGTTGCCGTTGGCGTCCTGGCAGATGCCCGCGCAGAGGATGTCCGCCACGCCCTGCTGGCCCACGTCGATCTTCGCCTTCTCCGCCGCGTCCTTGAGCATCTGCAGGCAGTACTTGTTCTGCCGCAGATCCAGCCGCGTCTTCGCCAGGAAGTCCTCTGCCAGCCACGTCATGATGCGGTCGTCGAAGTCATCTCCGCCCAGGTACGTGTCGCCCGCGGTGGAGAGCACCTCGAACACGTCCTTGCCGATCTCCAGGATGGACACGTCGAAGGTGCCGCCGCCCAGATCGTAGACGACGATGCGCTGGTTCACGTCCCGGCCGAAGCCGTAGGCGAGCGCCGCCGCGGTGGGCTCGTTGATGATGCGCAGCACCTCCAGCCCGGCCACGCGGCCTGCATCCTTGGTGGCCTGGCGCTGGTTGTCGTTGAAGTACGCCGGGACGGTGACGACGGCCTTCGTCACCTCGCGCCCCAGGTACGTCTCCGCTACCGCCTTCATCTCCTTGAGCACCAGCGCGGAGATCTCCGGCAGCGAGTACGTGTTGCCGCGCACCTCGATGCGCACCGAGTTGTGCTCGCCCTCGACAATCCGGTACGGCATCACCGCCTGGGCCTTCTTCACCTCGTCTGAGAAGTAGTACCGGCCGATGAGGCGCTTGGCGGAGTACACCGTCGCCTCGGGCGCCTGGATGATGTTCTTCTTGGCGGCATTGCCTACCAGCACCGAGCCGTCCTCGAGGAACGAGACACACGAGGCGTGGGTGCTCTCTCCCCACTCGTTGGGAATGACCGCCGGCTGCCCGTCCTGGACTACCGCCACGCACGAGTACGAGGTGCCCAGGTCGATGCCGATCGCAATCTCGTCCGACATTCCGTCTCCGGTGAAGTTCTGCACGGGGGTGTAGGTACTCTCACAAACCCGAAAAGCGCGAGGATGTTCGCACCCTGGTGCGGGCCTGTCAAACCTTCCGTCCGATCAAATCCGAGCCATTTCAAGGGCTTAGCCGGGGTAGAGGGGCCTGGGAAGCGTGGGTTGAGGGGGGGGCGTGGCATCCTTATCTATCTGCTGAGCCACACGCTTTCTCTGGGGGTTTTGTTCCATGTCCGTCGTCCTGGCGGTGCTCACATCCGATCCGAACCTGTTGAAGTGCGAGCTGGCGCGGTTGGAGGGGCAGCTCACCCTCCAGGTGGAGCCGAGGGCCAACGCCGTGGGGGTGGGGGCTTACGCGGACGGAGAGGTGTTGCTGCGGCGGCTGTCGAGCGATGTGGGGTTGACGGCGGCTTCGCTGGCGCCCCCGAATGAGTCCGGGGCGCTCGTGTTCCATGCGGGCAGGCTGCCGGTGGGGATGTCCCTGGAGGACAGCACCCAGCCGTTCCGATCCCGGGCCTGGCTGTTCGCCCACCAGGGTGCGCTGCACGGGTTCGATCGGCTCAGGGCCTCGCTGCTGGAGGAGCTCCCCGAGTTTCTGCGGTGGCAGGTGAAGGGCCCCACGGACAGCGAGGTCGCCTTCGCGCACTTCCTGAAGCACCTGCGGGGCGAGGGGCGGATGGAGGATCCCCGTCTCGATGCAGAGGAGGCGGGCCGGCTGCTGGTGGACACGGCGCGGGAGCTGGAGCGTGCATCGGCCCAGGCGGGGGCGGTGCGCACCTCCACGCTGAACTTCGTGGCCACCAACGGCCGGATCCTCGTGGCGACGCGCTCGGGTGAGGCGCCGCTCTACTACACGCGGCTGGAGGGCACGGATCGCTGCGAGGTGTGCGGCATCACGCCGGAGACGCCGGAGACGCAGCCGGCGGTGATGGCGCACCGGCGCCAGCGCGCGGTGGTGGTGGCCAGCCACGTGAAGCGCACCCAGGGCTGGGTGGAGCTGACGCAGGGCACGGCGCTGGCGGTGAGCGAGGACCTGCAGGTCCGTCACCTCCCCGGGCTCTGAGCGGGGCGCCTGAGGGCACCCCCTTGTTCAGGGCTGCGAGATGAGCGAGGGCGGATCATCCCTGAGCACGCACAGGTTCGTCGTCTCGTCGCAGGTGGTGGGGAAGGCCGGATCAATGGAGAGGCTGGGCCGCGGCTGCTGGCAGATGGCCGGATCTCGCTCCAGCGTGTTCCCCACGGTACGCTCGCACTTGAGCGCGGGGAACATGCCCACCGCGACGTACTGGGCCGTGCAGTCATTCTCCGTATAGGTGAGATCCGCGATCCACTGCGTCCCCGGGATGGCGGAGGAGCCCTGCACGCGCACATTGCTGAACTCGTAGCGGATGTCCCGCGTGCTCCCGTCCGTTTGGGCCACGCGCTGCCGGGCCTCGGACATGGAGGGCACCAGGCACAGCTCGTCCTCGCTCGGGTACTCGGTGGTGAAGTCCCCCTCGGTGTTGACGGAGTTGGCCGTGTCCTTGCCCTCGTTGGCGGCCAGCGGCCCGGGCCTGAAGACGAGGGTGGGAGGGATGCCGGAGCCGGGCGTGCGGAAGATCTGCGCGCCCAGCTTCTCGGCCGTCTTCGCGGCGCAGGGGCCGGTGCCGCGCACGAGCGTGTAGCGCACGGCGTGCTCGCCACGGCCGATGGTGCATTGGGGCAGGGGCTGGTCTGCGTTGCAGGAGCTGAGCAGTGCGGCCACGCACCCCAGGGGGAGGATCCAGCGGAAGGCGGATAGGGTCTTCATGGTGAGGAGGGCTCCGCTTTAGAACGAGAGGCGCGCGCCGAGGCGAATGCTGCGGGGCGACTGGTAGGCAACGGGCTTGCCGAAGTTGGGGTTGACGACGACGGTGCGATCGGTGCCACGGGCCTTGAGCGTCTCCAGGTCCGCCTGCGTGCCGCCGACGATGGCGTCCACCGTCTCCGAGGTGTAGCGCTGATCCACGGCGGTGACGGACTGGAAGTTGAAGAGGTTGAAGACGTCCATGCTCACGCTGGCCACCATGTCGCCGGAGAGCCGGTAGCTGGCGGACAGGCGCGTGTCGATGTTGTGCACGAAGGGCAGCCGGCCGCCCGCGCCGCGCGGGAGGATGAAGGTGAACTCCGGGCCATAGATGTAGTGCGCGCCCGTCACGTTGACCGGCGCCCCCGAGGTTCCCCGGTAGGACAGGCCCAGGTTGAGGCTGATCTGGCTGGTGAGGGGGAACTCCTTGGCCCCGTAGAGCTTCACCGAGTGCGTCCGGTCCAGCAGCAGCAGGCCCATCTTGTTCTCCGTGAGGGAGATCAGATCGAAGTCCGAGGTGATGTTGGGGGCCAGCTGGAGGTTCTCCGGGCGGAACAGACCGGAGTAGTTCCCCCACAGGCGGGACCAGGTGTAGTTGGCCTGCACCAGCCAGAGGTCCGCGAAGGCCTTGGTGAGCGAGAGCGTCACCGCGTCGTAGTTGCGCACCGGCTTGGGGAACTCGGAGGCGATGCCGCGGCCCGGGTTACCGATGAAGTAGTTGGTGGCCTCGTTGCGGGACATGTCCTCGATGACGGCGTTCATGTCCCGGTGCGTGTAGATGACGCCCAGTGTGGCGCGGGGGAAGATCTCGTAGTCGCCGCCCACCACCCACTCATTCGAGGACTGGGGCTCCAGATCCGGATCCACCGGGCTGTTGATGGCGAACGTCTGCGTGTACTTCTTGCTGAGGATCTCCGGGTTGCCGGAGGGGATGACGTTGCCCTCATTCCGGCACTCGGTGTAGGGCGCGGCCTGCGTGAGCGGATCGCACCCCGGCGCATCTCCCTGGGGCGTGCGCCGGCGGTTGGCCTGGATGCGGGTGATGTTGGAGAACTGCGAGTTGACCATGGCCAGCACCGCGTTCTGGTAGTAGCGCGCGAAGCTGGCGTAGAGCTTGGAGCGGCCCTGCTGGGTGAAGTCGTAGATGATGCCCACGCGAGGCGAGATCTGGTTGGGCAGCTCGAAGGCCAGGTCCCCGCCGGTGCCGTACACCGACTGCGTGTCGTAGCGCACGCCGGCGTTGAGCGTGACTTTATCCATCACGCTCCACGAGTCCTGGAGGAAGCCGCCGAGCGCGAGGGCGCGAGTAGCGGGGTTGACGGAGGGCTGGATCACCACCTCGTCCGGTCCGGTGAGGAAGCCGAAGGCGCGGAAGTCCTGGAACGTCTGTCCGTTGACGTTCTCGCGGTAGAGGACGTCGCCCGAGTAGCCGCGGACATCCTCGTTCGTCATCACCTCCGCGTCGAAGCCGGCCTTGATGACGTGGTGGCCCAAGGCGCTGAGCAACAAGGTGCCCACCACGTTGCCCTGGTAGCGCTCCACCGTACGCTCCTGGAGGAAGCCGGGGCCACCGAACAGGTACGTGGTGACAGGGCACTTGACGGCGTTGACGGTGCCCGCCGGATCGCACACGGAGGGATCCGGCAGCTGCTCGAAGTCATTGATGGAGTAGAAGGCCGGCAGGCTGCGGCCGGGGTTGGCGGGATCCGGACGGCTGGAGCGCTGCATCTCGAACTGGGGCAGGGTGGACAGGCCCTGGCCGCTGGCGATGCCGGTGCCGTCCGAGGGCAGGTTGGAGTCCACCTGGTGGTGCCAGCCCACGGTGGCGTCCAGCAGGATCTTCTTGTCCAGGAAGGAGGAGGTCAGCTTGAGGGAGATGTCGCGTGAGTCCTGCTCGTTGCGGTGCGCGTACGCCGCATAGGCGCCGGCGATGTTCTCCACCTCGACGGCGTTGTCATCCACGCGGTAGCCGAAGCGGCCGTTGCCGCCCGAGCTGTTGGGCGCGCCGTAGACGGAGAGGGTGAGTGTGTGGTCCGCAGCGGCCTGCCAGGTGAGCTTGCCGATGTACTGCACGGAGCGCTGGTCAGCGAAGTAGGAGGTGGTGGTGTCGGGGATGGGCTCGGTGCGGGAGAAGCCGTTCGCGTCCCGGACGCGGTTGCCCTCCGCATCCAGCACGAAGGCGTTCAGGCTGCGATCGAGCCTGCGGCGGGTGAAGGAGGGCGCCACGCCCACGTAGAACCAGAGCTTGTCCTTGATGATGGGGCCGCCGAGATCTCCGCCGAAGTCCCCCAGGTTCCACAGCTTCTGGTTCGTGGTGATGACGCTGCCCTCTCGGGGGATGAGGGTGGGCGAGTGCTCGAAGGCGCCGGGGGTGAGGTTGCTGAAGAGCGACCCATGGAACTCGTTGGAGCCGGACTTCGTGACGGCGGTGATGACGCCGCCGGTGGAGCGGCCGAACTCGGGCATGAAGCCGCCGGTGATGACGTTCACCTCCTGGATGAACTCCACGGAGATGGGGGAGCCGAGCACGCCGGTGGCCGGGTTGCCCGCGGACAGGCCGTCCACGAGGAAGCCGTTCTCCGGCGAGGTGGTGCCGTTGAGGGAGATGCCGTAGGCGTCCGCGTTGGCGCCGGGAGCCAGCTCGGCCAGGCTCTCGAAGGAGCGCGCCGCGCTGCCCTTGGAGCCAGGGCGCACCACGGCGATGTTGCGCAGCAGATCCGTGTCCACGCTCAGGCCGGTGCGGGTGGAGCCCACGTCGATGGCGGGTGGGGTGCCGGAGATCTCCATCGTCGTCTGGAACTCATCCGGCAGCAGCTGCGCGTTGAGGCGGATGGTGCGGTTGAGGCGCAGGGTGATCTCCGTGCGCGAGTAGGGCTGGAAGCTCTCCTTCTCGAAGCGCAGGGTGTAGACGCCGGGGGGCAGCTGCGGCAGGCGGTAGTTGCCCGTGGCGTCCGTGACGGCGACCTCCTCTCCCTGCAGGGCGGGGGAGGTGGCGGTGATGACCACGTCCGCGACGGGCTGCTGATTGCTGGCGTCCGCCACCGTCCCGGTGATCACGGAGGAGTTCTGCTGGGCCAGCACGGAAGGCGCCCACAAGGCCGTGCACAGCGCGAGCGCTGCGGCCAGGGCATGCGCCTGACTTCTCTGAAGACGATTCACTGGGAGTGCCCCCTCGGAGGGGTGCCCGGCCGCGTTGGCGGAGGGCACAGGGTGTTCAAGCTATACCCCATTTGCTTGAATACTTGTGAACAGATCAAGCCTGGGTCTTGCCTCACCCAGCCGAAAGCCCATGGCGTTCAGGCGCTCCGGCTGCTCACGGGCCGCCGAAGAACGAGACCTCGAGGAACTGCACGAAGAGGTTGCAGGCGGCGTGGAAGAGGGCGGCACCGACGACGGTGCCGGTGCGCTCTCGCATCCAGGCGAAGAGGAGGGCGGGGAAGAAGACGGACAGGCGCCAGGCCTGGAAGATGGCGAGGTGGCCGAGGGCGAAGAGCACCGCCGTGAGCCAGAAGGCGGGCCCCAGCCGAGCGCCGAGCACCTTGCGCCCGCCGGGCCATGCGTCGCGCAGCCGGGTCTGCATGTAGCCCCGGTAGAAGAACTCCTCTGGGAGCGCCACGACAAACACCTGGTCGACGACCCACTCGGCGAAGCGCGGAGGCAGCCTGGGAGAGAAGTGGCCGGGGCCGCTGTGCGGTGTGAGGAGCCGGGCCCAGTCCGAGGGAAGCCGGGGGACGAGCTCCACCCAGGCGGCGAAGCCCAGGAAGAAGAGGGGGCCGACGATGAGGCTCAGCGTGACGAACAGCCGCAAGTCCTGGCGCCAGGCGCGCAGGGTGAGGCCGTAGTCGCGATAGTCTTCGTCCCGCCAGCGCATGGCAATGAGCGGCAGGTAGAGGAAGCCCACGGTGGCCACCAGCTTGGGGATGCTGGTGCCGCCGAAGAGCAGGAACGCGATGACGATGCCCAGGAAGCCGATGGCCCACAGGGCGACGACTTCTTGCACGGCGGAGGGGCGCCAGGGCTGGGCGGCGGCGGCGCTCATGGAGCCTCTGCAGCGGAGGCGAGCTGGAGCTTCACGGCCGACAGCGGCAGGGCCCGGCACCCGCCCGTGCGGCGCTGGACGACGACGGCGACGAGCCGCCCCTGCGTGTCGAAGAGCGGGGTGCCCGGCATGAAGGGGATGCCCACGTCCAGGAAGGGCTCCTGCTTCGCGAGCCGGGCCACGGCGGCGAAGGGTTGGGCCGGCGCCTTCTTGCCTCGGCCGCGGATGACGCCGATGAGCCACTGTCCGTCCAGGCCCTCGGGGAGCACCTTCACGGGCACGGAGGGGTAGGTGCCGCTGGGCGCGGCGATGACGGCGACCTACAGGTACGCGTTGGCGAGCACCACCGAGGCCGGCAGTCGCTTTCCGCCGAACTCCACCTCGGTGGTCTCCAGGCTCACGTGGTCCACGGCGGTGAGCACCTGGCCACCGCTGCCCACGATGACGCCGGGGCCGGAGCGGCGGGGTGCGAGGACTCGCACCACGGAGCGCTCATGCAGCTCCACGGCCTTCTGGAGATCCGCGCGGGTGGGGCGCTCGGCACCGTCGGCACGGGCCGTGAGACCGAGACAGAGGAGCAGGAGGGCAAGGAGGCGAGGCGTCACCGCGGCCCGGAGGTTAGCACCGCCTCGCGAACGCGGAAGTGAACTTCACCGGGCCCGGAGGGCCTTGAGCTGGGCGATGAACTTCGCCGCGGGCAGCGTGTTGAGCACATCCCCCTTGCGCGCCCAGCCCCGGCGCGCGGTGGCCACGGCGAAAGTCAGGTGGGCCAGGTCCTCCTTTTTGTGCGAGTCGGCGCTCACCACCAGCTTCACCCCTCGCTGGACGGCCTGGCGGACGTGCTCGGCCTTGAGGTCCAGCCGCGCCGGCTTGCCGTTCACCTCCATCACCACGCCGCGCTCGGCGGCCCGGTCCAGCACTGCCTCCATGCGCATCGGGTAGGGATCGCGCTCGTGGATGAGGCGCCCCGTGGGGTGGCCGATGATGTTCAGGCACGGGTTGTCCATGGCGCTGAGCAGCCGCCGAGTCATCTGCTCCTCGTCCATGCTGTGGCGCACGTGGACAGAGCCGATGACCACCTCGAGCTGCTCGAGCACGCTGTCACGGTAGTCGAGCGCGCCCGTCTCCAGGATGTCCACCTCGATGCCCTTGAGGAGCCGGAAGCCCGTGACGGCCTCGTTCACCCGGTCGATCTCCTCCCACTGGCGCTTGAGATCGTCCTCCTTGAGCCCGCCGGCGTAGACGGCCGCTTGGCTGTGCTCGGTGACGGTGAGGTACTGGAGTCCCATCGCCTTCGCCGCCCGCGCCATCTCCTCCAGCGAGTGCTTCCCGTCCGACCACGTGCTGTGCGAGTGCACCGCTCCCAGCACGTCCTCCAGCTCGACGAGATCCTCCGGGAGCCGGCCCTCCAGCGCGGCCTCGAGCTCACCGGTGTCCTCGCGCAGCTCGGGGGGGACGTACTGCATGCCGAGCAGCTTGTAGATGTCCGCCTCGTCGCGGATGGGCACCTTGGTGCCGTCGGTGCGGTGCACGCCCCACTCGGAGATCTTGAAGCCCTTGTCCTGCCCCATCCCGCGCAGGCGCACGTGGTGGGCCTTGGAGCCGGTGAAGTGGTGCAGGGCCGTGGCGAAGTCCTCGTCCGGCAGCACGCGCAGATCCACCTGGAGATCTGCCTCCACCATGCGCACGGAGCACTTGCTCTCGCCCTTGCCGATCAGCACGGCGACACCGGGCGCGTTGGCCAGTGCCTCGAGCGCCGGGCCGGCCTCGGGCGCGGAGGCCAGCAGATCCACATCCCCCACGGTCTCGGCACGGCGCCGCACGCTGCCGGCCGGGCTGACGCGCACCACGCCGGGCACCGCCTTGAGCCGCTCGAGCAGGCTGTCCACGGTGGGGAGCACATCCCCCAGCAGCTTTCGCTTGCCCTTGGCGCGCTGGTGCAGGGCGATGCCCTCTAGGATCTTCGCCTCGCTCTTGGCGCCGAACCCCTTGAGCTCACGCACGCGGCCCTCACGGCAGGCCTTCTCCACCTCGGCCACGGAGCCCACCTTCAGCTCCTTCCAGAGGGCGAGGGCCTTCTTGGGGCCCATGTCCGGCAGCTGGAGGACTTCCAGCAGGCCGGCAGGGAACTCGGCCTTGAGCTCCTCGTGGAAGCCGAGCTTGCCGGTGCTCACCAGCTCGCTGATCTTGTCGGCGAGCCCCTGGCCGATCCCTGGCAGCTCTTGCAGGCGGCCTTCCCGTACCAGGGTTCCCAGGTCCTGGGTCATCCCGAGCAGGCGGTCTGCTGCTGTGTCGTAGGCGCGGACCTTGAAGGAGTTCTCTCCCTTGAGCTGGAGGAGCAGGGAGAGCTCCCGAAGGATCTTGGCGATGGCGGCTTTGTCGGGCGGGTTCACGGGAGAGAAGGTAATCCGAGAGGAGCGAGCGCGCAGGCATACAGGGGTAAGAAGGACCCTCGCCCCGGGCAGGCTCGCCAGGGTAGAAGGACGTCCCACGGGGGGCAACCTGTCGTTTTATTTAGAGGAAGAACGAGGCCGATGAAGATCAAGCTCGGACCGGCGGACTTCGCCGAGAAGGAGATGCGGGGCTACGAAGTAGGGGCTCGCAACGTGTGCATCGCCAAGATCAACGGGCGCTACAAAGGGCTTGATGACTGGTGCAACCACGCGGGTTGCCTGCTGTCGGGTGGGCGCATCGAGGACAACCTGGTCATCTGCCCCTGCCACGAGGTGGGCTTCGACCTGGACACCGGCAAGAACGAGACTTCTCCGGGCATCGCCGATGACCAGACGGTGGTGAAGGTCGACGTGGAGAGCGGGCAGATCGTCATCGACGATCCCAAGGCGAAGTAACGAACAGCGGAGCCGCGAGGGGAGCCATGGCACACGACGGACACGATCACGATGATGACCATGACCACGGTCACGGGCACCAGCACCACCACCCGCACGCGGGGCATGGGCATCATGGGCACTCGCACTCGGCGGAGGAGCACAAGTCGCACGCGCCGGCCCACGTGAGCGTGTTCGTGGTGACGTGCTCGGACAGCCGGGACGAGGCACGGGACGAGAGCGGACGGGCGCTGCGGAGTGGGCTGGAGGCCGCCGGGCACACCCTGTCTGGCTACAAGCTGGTGAAGGACGAGCCGGAGGCGATCCGCGCGGTGCTGGCCGAGGCGGCGGGAGCGGGAGCGCGGGCCGTGCTCTTCAACGGAGGGACGGGGATCGGGCGGCGGGACTCGACGGTGGAGACGCTGCGGGGGCTGTTCGAGAAGGAGCTGCCAGGGTTCGGGGAGATCTTCCGGATGCTCTCGTTCAAGCAGATCGGCAGCGTGGCGATGATGTCGCGGGCCACGGCAGGAACGTACCAGGGGATGATCGTCTTCGCCATGCCGGGCTCGCCGCAGGCGGTGAAGCTGGCGCTGGAGGTGCTGATCCTCCCGGAGCTGGGGCACGCGGTGCGCGAGCTGACGCGCTGATTGACGGCGACGAGGGGGTTGGAGGTCGACGCGTGAGCAGGCGCTCTCGGAGCACGGGGTTGTCAGTGAAGGCCGCCGAGCGCCTGCGTCCGCTCCTGGAGTCCTTTCTGGCGTCGACGGATGCGCGCGCGCGCATCGCGTTCGATCCCGTGGAGTTCCCGCACCGGTACACGGACCCTCGGGACATCGAGACCAGCGCGCTCCTGGCGGCGGCGCTGGCATACGGCCGGGCGGACTTGTTCCGGCCCAAGGTGGAGGGGCTGCTGCGGCGCATGGGCCCATCCCCGGCCGCCTTCGTGCGCGAGCTGGATGTTGCGGGAGCGCGCGAGCTGCTGCACGGGTTCGTCTACCGCTTCAACGTCGGCACGGACGTGGCGGTGCTGCTGCTGGGGATGGGGCGGGCGCTGCGCGAGCACGGGAGCCTGGAGGCGCTCTTCGTGCGGGCCTGGGAGGCGCACGAGTCGATCCACGGCGCACTGAGTGACTTCACTGCAGCGCTTCGAGACGTGCCCATGGGCGAGCTGCGGCGGGCGCTCGGGAAGGAGCGGGGGCTGCACCACCTGCTTCCCTCACCCCTGGGAGCGGGGGCGGCAAAGCGGCTCAACCTGTACCTGCGGTGGATGGTGCGAGGTCCGGACGCGGTGGACTTTGGCATCTGGAAGCGGGTGCCAGCCGCGGGGCTGCTCATCCCACTGGACACGCACATCGGACGCATCGCCCGGCACCTGGGGCTGACGCGGCGCAAGGACCTGAGCTGGCGGACGGCGGAGGAGGTGACGGCCTCGCTGCGGTGGCTGGATGAAGCGGATCCGGTTCGGTACGACTTCGCGCTGTGCCACTACGGCATGAGCGGGGTATGCCCGGCGAGGCCTGTCGCGGAGAACTGCGCGAAGTGCCTGCTGCTGCCCACGTGCGCCGTGGGCCCTCGTGTCCTCAAAGTGAGGATACGCCGAGCGTAGTCAGGCATTGGGCGTTGTCGTGCCAAGTTCCACTCCCACACTACGGATGGTAGGGATAGCGTTCGAGAATCTGCCCATCCGGGGACACTGCATACAGCTCGAACCAGTCGAAGCCGGCACTGATGCCAGGAGCTGCCCGTCCGCACTTGTCCAAGCGCCGATTGATACGCACGAAATACAGCCCTCCCTGCTGCCCAACGAGCACTTCCATCGCTCTGGCAGAATAGGCGCAGCTCTGCTTGTATTTTTCAGGGAAGCGCTCAAGTACTCGCTGGAGAGCCGCATTGGCTGCAAGTACAGCAGGGCCATCCAAGGTAGCTAAGGGCTGCAAATCCTCAGGCCACTTGACGGGCTGTGCCTTGCTGGGCACAGCAGAGAGGGGGCCTGCGTCCCCCGCCGAAGCACGGGGTTGAGGAGCAACCGTCCCACCATCCAAATCTGTAGGGCTGGATGAGAAAGGGATGACGCCCGCATCCAAAAGACCTGGAACTGAGCCAATAGGTCCACCATCGGGATGTTCGAGGTCGATGGGTAGAGCCACCGAACCTCCTCCCACCAAGAGCAATACAAGCAAGCCGAGATAGCGTGGTTTAGTCACAGGGCCCTCAAATCTACAACCTCAATCGAGTGGTGGATTGCATTCTGGTTGCAGCGCTTTATCGGGATTGAAAGCGCTGGATTGAGGCTTACACATTGATCGGAATTCCCACTCTTGGTTTTCCTCATTCCAGATAAATACATTTCCCTGCAGGTCCCACTTGTAGAAGCGAGGCTCATCAAGATGATACGTGGCGAGCCATGCCGAGGTCGGAATCAACTCTCCCTTGGAGTTCCGAGCAAGATTGCCGGCAGGAGTCTCTGCGTAAACCATCAACTCCCAGACTTCAGTCCCCGCGTTCTTGATATGGATAGGAAAGGTACCCAGATCAGGACTGCTCATGTGCCTCCCACAGGGGTGGTTGTGAGCGAAGCCAACGACGGCTATCTCCCGCCCGAAGTCCTCATCCTCTACCCCGCCATAGGGCGGCTCACACATGCTGTTCTCCTCGAACAAACTTCGAACAGGCCATGAAGCACGCCAATCCTTCGGGGTCTTGTAGAGGGCTAGGCAATACTCAGTCGCATAAGCAGGCGGCTCTTTAGATTTCGGATCGCACTGGACCATCGCACCTGGCAAGGCCATCAAGGCCCTGAGCGTAGAGATGACCAACTCATCCGGAACCTTGCTCGCATCCGATACGACGACGGGCACGTGCTCGTTGTCCCAAGGCCCAGGTGTCACGGAATAGAATTGATCTTGATTCAGTTTGGGCAATTCACTGTGTAGGTAGAAGAGTCGGCGGCCCATGCACGCCAAGAGCAGAGCCAATACGGCTAAGAGGGCAAGCCGCATGGTGGATTGCTGCGTGGATTTGTTCAGTTCTACACGCATCGTTTTGAAGGTTCCTTCCCGGCGGCTTTCCCTTTCACGCGACCCCGAGCTTCTTCATCCGGTCCTTGAGGGTGTTGAGCGCGATCCCCAGCTCCTGAGCGGCGCGCGTCTTGTTGCCCTGGTGCCGCTCCAGCACGACCCGGATGTCCGCCTCCGTCAGATCGCCAGGCCGCTTGCGCAGCGACTGCAAGGCCCCTTGAGGCACCGATGCACTTGATGCCTCCAATGCCAGGGGAGGAGCCGCGACCGAGCCTCCGAACCCGATCATCCGCTGGGACAGGTACGCCTTCACCGCCGCCAGGGTGATCATCATCCGCGAGGAGCCCATGCCGTCGATGGCTCGCCCCGCAGCCTCGCGGGCGACGACGGCCTTCACAGTCGTCTCCAGCTCGCGGATCTGCCCCGGCCAGTCCACCTGCTGCAGATGCGCGATCGCATCGCTGGTGAACTCGGCGTCGTACTGCTGCTCCGTCTTCAGGCTGTGGAGGAAGTTCACCACGAGGTTCGGGATGTCCTCCCGCCGCTCCTCCAGCGCCGGCAGCACGATCACATCTCCGGTGGCCAGCCGCTGGGCCAGGTCCGGCCGCAGCCCCGTCTGCTGCAGCGGTGTCTTGGAAGCAGAGATGAGCCGGAAGCGCGGCGGCGGCTCCCGTGAGTCCGGAGCTGCACCCAGCGGCGCCAGGCTGCCTGTCCCCTCCAGCACGTCGATCAGGAAGTCCTGGGCCGCGGGCGGCAGGAACTCCACCTCGTCCAGGAAGAGCGTGCCCCCGTTGGCCACGTAGAACTTGCCCACCCTCGCGAAGGCCGCCCCCGTGAAGGCTCCCTTCACGTGCCCGAGCAGCTCGCTGTGCAGCATGCTCGCGTCCTGGGGGAGCCTGCCGCAGTTCAGGTTCACGAAGTTCCCATCCAGCCGGCTCCGGCTGTGGATCTCCCGCGCGATGAACGTCTTCCCCGTGCCGGACTTGCCCAGGATGAAGACCGGGAGCTGGTGCCGCGCGCAGATGTTGATCGAGCGCTCGAGCTGCGCCGCGGCCGCCGAGCCCTCATGCCGGGGACGAGGCCCCGCCACCAGCCCGTCTGGCACCTCGGCCAGGAAGAGGATGCGGCTGCGCCCGTTGCCAAGCAGGATGACGTTGCCCGCCTCGACGACCCAGTCATGCGAGGCGCTCATCACCTGGAAGTACTCGCGCTCGTCCCCCTGAAACGGGAACTCCGCCTCGCCCAGGAAGCTCTGGTTGCGCGAGTTGAGATCCCGGTACACCCACCGGTGGTCCTCGCGGAAGGACAGGCGCCCGTGCTGCCGCGACACGGCGTCATGGGCGAACACCACCGTGGACTCCGGCGCGCGCCCGAACACGTACGAGCGATCCGGGTAGAGAGGGACGATGTGATCCGGCACGCCCTCGCGCTGCACGCGCAGGGCCTTGGGCTCGCGGTAGGGCCGCGCTGGCTGGGGCGCTGAGGGCTCTCTTGGGATGCGCTCCCGGCGCGTCGGAACCTGGCTCGGGGGAGGGGACTCCTCCCCCAGAGGGCTCTGAAGCGATGCGGGCATGGGAATGAAGGCCGTCCGATTGAGCGACGGGCCCGCCATGGGCTCATCCCGCAACGGCGGCTCTACGGACAGCTTCTCCTTCGGGTCATCGCCGCTCGTCATGAGAGTCCTCACCCGGCATGTTGCTTGTCAGCTTTGACGTCAATCCTGACAGGTTGCGACCTCACTTGCCCATCAGGTTGGAGTGCTGCTTTCTCAAGGCACTGAAAAGACTGGGGTCTCGGCTCTGGGAGAGGTCGGCATGCCTCGTGCTTTGACAAGTATCGGGGGATGAATCCTGCCTGTTCCCCCAGGCGGGAGAGCTTGGAGCCAACGTGTTCACCATTTCGGCTGTGTTGAGTGGAGCGGGAATCACGACGAAGGCCACGCTGGCCGACCGGGAGATCTTCGTCGGCCGCTCGCGGAAGTGTCACCTCGTCCTGCGGGGCGAGACGGTCTCGGGAGTCCACTGCCGGCTGGTCGCCATCGAGGGTGGGGCGATCGTCCTGGATGAGGGCTCGACGAACGGGACGTTCCTCAACGGCGAGCTCGTGGTCCGGCCCACGGTGATGACCGTGGACGACGAGCTGTGCGTCGGGCCCTACGTATTGAGGGTGCAGTCCCTGGTGGGCGGCGAGAGCGAGCTTCCTTCGCAGCTTCGCAGTGCTCGCTCGCGGCGCAGCGCGCCTCCCGCGTCCGCCGAGGTCAGCCCGGCCGCGGAGCGCCCGCAGACACAGGAGCGGCCCACGGATCTCAAGCTGACCCAGGCGCAGGTGTTCTGGAGGATCCTCGGCTTCCAGGAGCCGGGCACCCTGGAGCAGGCCCGCGCCGCCTATGAGGCGCAGACGAAGGACTGCCGCCCGGACACCGTGTCGGACGTCAACCCTCAGCTGCGCGCTCTCGCCGAGCAGCGGTTCCGGGAGCTCGAGTTCGCCTGGGAGTACATCCAGCGGCTGTTCCGCCGGGCCCGGGACGCCGCCTGAGCCGCCTCGATCAGAGCAGGGCCCGCACCACGCCGCCGTCCACGCGCAGGGCGGCGCCGTTGGTGGCGGAGGACTTCTCGCTGGAGACATAGACGATCAGGTTCGCCACCTCCTCGGGGGTGGTGAACCGCTTCAGGAGCGAGGTCGGCCGGGCGTTGATGAAGAAGTCGCGCTCGGCCGTCTTCGCGTCCATGCCCCGCGACTTGCCCAGCTCGGCCACGAACTGCCCCACGCCTTCGGACAGCGTCGGCCCGGGCAGCACCGTGTTCACCGTCACGCCCGTCCCCGGAGACAGCTCCGCGAGCCCTCGCGCCACCGCCACCTGCGCCGTCTTCGTCATGCCGTAGTGGATCATCTCCGAGGGGATCTGCACCGCGGACTCGCTCGACACGAAGAGGATGCGCCCCCAGCCCTTCGCCCGCATCCTCGGGAAGTAGAAGCGGCTCAGCCGCACCCCGCTCATCACGTTCGTCTCGAAGAACCGCAGCCAGTCCTCGTCGGGGATCTGCTCGAACGGCTTGGGCTCGAAGATGCCCAGGTTGTTCACCAGGATCTCCACGTCCGGGAAGGCCCGCGTCACCTTCTCGGCCCCCTGGGCCGTCGACAGGTCCGCCGCCGCGACCGACACCTTGGCCCCCGGTACCGCCTGGAGGATGTGCTCCCGCGCTCGCTGGACTCGCTCCTCGGAGCGGCCATTCACGATGACGTGCGCTCCCTCGCGCGCCAGCCCCATAGCCGAGGCCAATCCAATCCCCGCCGTGGAACCCGTCACCAGTGCTGTCTTCCCTGCAAGACCCAGATCCATGTCCCTGTCTCTCCTCGCGGCACGGAGATGCGCCAGGCGCCTGCGCGTTTCCCTCGCCTGTCCGTTCAGGGCCCGCCATGGGCCAAGGTAGGAGAGCATCCCGCCCGAACGGCGGTTAAGGTGGAGGCCGCATGGATGACAAGCTGAAGGAGCGGCTGGGCCGGTTCGGGCAGGGCGGTTATGACCGATCGTTGACAGGGATGGAGCTGCTGGAGGCCAGCGGCGGCAAGGCCCGGGTGCGCCTCCCTGTGGGAGAGGCGGTACAGAACCTCAACGGCGTGCTGCATGGCGGCGCCGTGGCCACGCTGGTGGACGTGGTGGGCACGCTGGCCATTATGAGCGCGGACCGCGACCACCGGCCCGGCGTCTCCACGGACCTCAACGTGTCGTGGCTCGCGCCCGCTCCCGGCGGCTCGACCGTGCTGGTGGAGGCCTCCGTGCTCAAGTCCGGGCGCACCCTGGCCTTCGTTCAGGTGGACATCCGCCGGGAGAACGATGGCGTGATGGTGGCCCAGGGCCGGATGACCAAGTTCCTCAGCTGAGCACGGCGAGACGATGATGATCGGCAGACTCGTTTTAATCGCGGTGCTGAACCTGCTGGGCTACGCCGTGCTCAGGCGCCTCTGGCCGGCCGTCTCCAGCGGCTGGCGGCAGTGGACCTTCGTCAGCCTGGTGGCGCTGTCACTCCTGGCCTGGGGGCTGCCGATGCTGCTCGGGATCGGCATCCATGGGCAGATCCCCGTGATCGGCGCGCCGCTGAAGCTCTTCTCCACGATGTGGGCCGTGGCCGTGCTGATCGTCGTGCTGTTCGGCACGCCCTTCGTGCTCGCGCGCTGGTGGAGACAGCGCCGCTCCGCTTCCCAGGCGGGCCAGGTGACGGGGGTGGTGGACCTGGAGCGCAGGAGCGTGCTCATGAGCGTGGGGCGCGCGGTCCCCTTCGTGGCCATGGGGACGAGCTCCGCGGGTGTGGTCAGCGGCATCTCCGGCTTCGAGGTCCGCGAGCTGGAGGTGCGGCTCCGGGATCTGCCCGCTGCGCTCGAGGGCTTCCGCATCGGCCAGATCACCGACATCCACGTGGGCCCGTTCATCACCACGGACTATCTCCGGGCCGCCGTCGAGGCGATGAACAGCGCCGGCGTGCACCTGCAGGTGATGACGGGCGATCTGATCGATGACCTCTCCCAGGTCGACGGGACGATGGAGGCGCTCGGAGCCTGCCAGGCACCTCATGGGATGCTGGCCATCCTCGGCAACCACGAGCACTGGCGCGGCCTGGAGTCCATCCTCGAGGGGTATGAGTCCCTCGCGAAGCGCGGGGCGAAGGTCCGCCTGCTGGTGGACGAGTCCCATGTGCTCGAGCACGGCGGCGAGCGCCTGCGCGTGGTTGGCGTCGACTACCCGATGTCGCGGCGCAACCCGCTGCTCAGGGCTCAGCAGATGCGCCGCTCGGCGGACGTGGCATTCCAAGGCACCTCTCCCGGCGAGATGACGCTGTGCCTGGCACACCACCCCTCGTTCTTCCCGTACGCGGCCGAGCGCGGAGCCCACCTCACGCTCGCGGGCCACACGCATGGCGGTCAGGTCGCTTTCTTCGGCGTCCCCCTGTTCTGGTTCGCCTTCGAGTTCATGCTCGGCCGCTACAAGCAGAAGGACAGCCACCTCTACGTCTCGGGTGGCACGGGCCACTGGCTCCCGTTCCGGCTCGGTGTCCCCACGGAGGTGACGATCCTCACGCTCCGGCGGGCGTAGGGCGTCACTCACCCACTCTCTGCCACTAGCCGCGGAGTCCCGACAGGAACCCTGAATACGGGCAAAACAAGCGAAACTTGTGAGTGCGGTAAAATTTATTCAGGCGGTAAAAAGCGCAGTGATTCTGTTAGAAGGCCGCGCACCCAGGGCCGTCCTTGCGACGTCCCTGTATCGGAGGTCTCGTCCCCCCCCTTGAGTAGGTGAGGCGCTCCGCTGGGGGAGGAGGCACATGCCGAAACCAAAGGGAACGGTCCTCGTCACGGGGGGCAATCGGGGCATCGGGTTCGAGGTCTGCCGACAGCTGGGCCGCGGAGGGATGCGGGTGCTGCTGACGGCAAGGGACCCGGCCGCGGGTGAGGAGGCCGCGGCCCGCTTGCGCTCCCAGGGGCTCGAGGTGGCCTTCGAGCCGCTCGATGTGGCCTCCCGGGAGAGCATCGACGCGCTGGCCACGCGGCTCGAGCGCCAGGAGCGGCGGCTCGCGGTGCTGGTCAACAACGCCGCCATCACCATGGATGGGTTCGACGAGAACGTCGCCGAGCGGACGACCGCGGTGAACTTCTTCGGGGCCTGGCAGATCACCGAGCGCTTGCTGCCACTGCTCGAGGAGCACGGCCGGCTGGTGATGGTGTCGAGCGGGGCGGGGGAGCTGGGAAACCTGGCTTCGGAGATCCGCCGCCGGTTTGATCTGCCTCCTTCGAAGGAGGCTCTGGCCGCGCTGGTGCGTGAGTTCGTGGCGGACGTGCGCAGCGGGCAGTACGCGCGCAAGGGCTGGCCACCGTCGGCCTACCGCGTGTCCAAGGTGGCGCTCAACGCGCTGACGCGGCTGCTGGCCCCGGAGCTGAAGGGGCGCCATGTGCTGGTGAACGCCGTCTGCCCGGGCTGGGTGCGCACG
>Ga0190275_10000659_pt1 | contig 28307 bp, 36 predicted proteins | sample Popmic550T_FD_133745 | JGI IMG/M metagenome (GOLD analysis project Ga0190275, IMG submission 133745) | Populus adjacent soil microbial communities from riparian zone of Yellowstone River, Montana, USA - 550 T | ecosystem: Environmental > Terrestrial > Soil > Riparian zone > Trees stand | place...
CGAGCAGCTGCGTATAGCGGCCCTCGAGCCCCTGCACGCGGATATTGGCAGCGCCCAGCGCGGGGGAGGTCACCTGGACGCGGATGCCCGGCGTCTCGTTGACCAGCATGGCGATGTTGCCGGGGCGCATGAGGAGCTTTTCCTCGATCTCCTCCCGGACGAGCACCTCGACCCGAATTGGCTCGTCCTGAATGCGGCGGCGCGTGCGCGTGCCCTGAACGATAATTTCTTCGGCTTCTTCGTCGTGCGCCTCGTCGGCCGCTTCCTCATGCTCGGGCTCGGCAGATTGATGCTCCTGCGCGTGTGCTGCCGACGCGGCAAAAAAGGCGGGCAGCGAGACTGAACAGAGCAAGACGGTGAACGCGAGACTTTTCATCCGGCGGCGATAGCTCGCTTTATCCCGTTCAAGTAGCCGCTTCATCGCGTGCCCGGTGAACGTCCGCAATGGGTCATTAACGGACATAGCTGAAACAGTTTTGGAACGTGAGGATGGCCCGCGTGATTGGGCGCCGCATCCGAAAATCTCAGAGGCAATTTCGATTGCAAGACGGTACGAGATTTCGGCGCGGTTCGATTCCGAGTTGGTGCCCTTCGGCAAGTCTCTAGCAGCGTCCGTGAATTGCCGGCCCTAACTACCAAACCCTGCAGGGAATTTTGCCTGCAGAGACTGGAGCGGGGTTTGCGGTAGATTCGCGGGTCAGGGGGGTCCTTCGGGGCACGGTTTGGGGGGCGAAAAGCCGCAGAATTGCGCCGTTTTTGAGCTAGTCTCTACGAGAGACTGAGAACCCCGGTACTGCGTGGAGGCCCGAGCCGGAATCGAACCGGCGTGCAAGGATTTGCAGTCCTCTGCGTAACCACTCCGCCATCGGGCCGCCGCGGGCGAGATGGGCGGGATTGGCTTGGCTGTCAACCGCATGGGCTCTAGACTGCGGCCATGTCCGCCGCCGCGAGCCTGGCGCGTGCCGCCTTCCGGCCGATCCTCGATTTCGCGCTGCCCCCGCGCTGCCCGGGCTGCGGCGCGGTCACCGCCGAGCCGCACCGCTTCTGCCTCGCCTGCTGGTCCAGCCTGCGCTTTCTGGGCGAGCCGTGCTGTGCGTGTTGCGCACTGCCCTTCGCCTTCGGGGAAGGGGAGAGCGTGCTCTGCGGCGCCTGCCTGGCCGAGCCCCCGGCGTTCGACCGGTTGCGGGCGGCGGTCGCTTATGGCGAGGTTTCGCGCAAGGTCGCGCTCAAGCTCAAATATGGCGGGCGCCCGGGCGTCGCCGAGACGATCGCGCGGTTCATGGCGCGGCATGTCGAGTCGGAGGAGGAGAGGGCGCTGCTGGTGCCGGTGCCGCTGCATCGCTGGCGGATCTGGCGGCGCGGCTACAATCAGTCGGCGCTGATCGCCGCCGCGCTCTGCGGGCGAACCGGCCTCGCGGTGAAGCTCGACCTGATCGAGCGGGTCAAGGCGACGCCGCCGTTGCGCGAGATGGGCCCGGCGGAGCGCCGCAAGGCGGTGCGCGGCGCCTTCCGGATCGCGCCCGGACACAGGCCGGGGCTGAAGGGCAAAACGATCCTGCTGGTCGACGACGTCTATACGAGCGGCGCCACCGCCACTGCCTGTGCCCGGGTGCTCAAGCGGGCCGGGGCGGCGCGGGTGAACATCCTGTGCTGGGCGCGCGTTGTTCGCGGCGGCGATGATTGACAAAGGGCGCCCGGCGCCCGCACGTCGAAGCGAGGAGGCATTGGATGGCGCGCGTCGAAATCTACACCAAGATGTTCTGCGGCTTTTGCTACAGCGCCAAGCGGCTGCTGACCGAAAAAGGCGTGGTCTTCGAAGAGCATGACATCACCATGGGCGGACCCGGCCGGGCCGAGATGATCCAGCGCGCCGATGGCCGCACCACGGTTCCGCAGATCTTCATCGACGACGCGCATGTCGGCGGCAGCGACGATCTGTACGCGCTGGAGGAGAGCGGGCGGCTCGATCCGCTGCTCAGCGGCGGATGAGGATCGCGCTCTACCAGGCGCGCACCGGGATCGATCCGGCGGCCAATGCGCGAGCGCTGGTCGCGCGCATCGGCGAGGCCGCGGCGGGCGGGGCGGCGATGCTGTTCACGCCGGAGATGAGCGGCCTGCTCGACCGCGACCGCAGCCGGGCCGCCGGGCATCTGCATTTCGAGAGCGACGATCCGGTGCTTGCCGCCGTGCGCGAGGCTGCGGCCGAAGCGGGGATCTGGGTGCATCTCGGGTCGCTCGCTTTGCTTGCCGAGGATGGCGACAGGCTCGTCAATCGCGGCTTCGTGACCGATGGGGAGGGGCAGGTTCGCGCCCGCTACGACAAGATCCATCTGTTCGACGTCGATCTGCCCACCGGGGAGAGCTGGCGCGAATCGGCGGCCTATCGGGGCGGCGAGCGGGCGGTGGTGGTCGATACGCCGCTCGGCGCGCTAGGGCTTTCGATCTGCTACGATCTGCGCTTCGCGGCGCTCTATGCGGCGCTCAGCAACGAGGGCGCGACGATCCTCTCAATCCCCGCCGCCTTCACCGTCCCGACCGGGAAGGCGCATTGGCATGTGCTGATGCGCGCCCGGGCGATCGAGGCGGGCGCCTTCGTCGTCGCCGCGGCGCAGGCCGGCGCGCATGAGGACGGCCGCGCCACCTACGGCCACAGCCTGGTCGTCGATCCCTGGGGCGCGGTGCTGCTCGACATGGGGGCCGAGCCCGACCGGCTGGGCTTCGCCGAGCTCGACCCCAAGGCGGTGGAGGAGGTGCGGGCACGCGTCCCCACGATCTGGCACCGCCGCCCGATCCCGCCGCCCGAGCATATCCGCTGATGATTGTGTTCGACCTCAAATGCGCGCCGCAGGGCCACGTCTTCGAAGCCTGGTTCGGCTCCACAGAGGATTATGAGGCGCAGCGGACCCGCGGCCTGATCTCTTGCCCGATCTGCGGAGCCGGCGAGGTGGCCAAGGCGCCGATGGCACCCGCGGTCGGCGCCAAGGGGGAAAGCGATCCGGCCGCGGTGAAGGCGATGATGACCGAGCTCGCCAAGGCGCAGCGCAAGCTGCTCGAGAGCAGCGAGCATGTCGGCGACCGCTTCTCCGACGAGGCCCGCGCCATCCACCTGGGCGATGCTGAGGCGCGCGCCATTCACGGCCGCGCCACCCCGGCCGACGCCGAGAGCCTGCGCGAGGAGGGGATCGCGGTCGCGCCCTTGCCCTTCCCGATCGTCGAGCCCGGCACCGAGAATTGACCGCGCACGACGCATGCGCCAAACCGCCGCCGAATGGCCCCGTAGCTCAGCAGGATAGAGCAACTGATTCCTAATCAGTAGGCCACAGGTTCGAATCCTGTCGGGGTCACCATCGCCGCCGCTCCTGGAGTGGCGCGGTGAAGGCAGCGACGCGCTGGGCGAGGGGCCAAGTCGCGAACCGTATCCCGAGTTCGGCTGCAGCGCGGCGCCGGGCCTCGTCCGAGGCCATTTCGAGCTGCGCCTCGAGGTCGGCGACTTCGGCTCCCAAATGGCTGAAAATGTCGTCCAGCAGCGCAAGGCGGCCGCCATGGTCCGTCATGTCGATCGCACACAGGCTATGGCGCGAGCGGGCCGCGACCCACAGATCCAGCTGGCCGCCGCGGCGGACGCGGTCCAGCCCAGCGCGCACCGCACGGAGCAGGCCGCTATCCTGGCGGTAAAGCCAGCGCTTGGGTTCCCGCAGCCAGTTCACTCCACCTCGAATCACCAGGAAACGGTCGAGCACGGCGAGCGTCAAACGCCAGCGTTCCGCGGGGCTTCGCGCGGCGGGGATCAGGCGGGCAATCAAAGCGGCGCAAAGCCACGCCCAGGCCTCACGCTTTCTGGCTTCGTCCCAGGCGATATATTTGAGGCTGAGATTCTTGCCGTGCGCGCGCTTGTAGTAGCTTGGGCCGTCGACGAGCCGGAACTCGCCCAGCAGCGCCAGCTCGGCCAGGAAGCGGTGCTCGACGCCGAACCGGTTGGGCTCGCCGGACGAGAGCCCGCCAGTCCGATCGAGCGCCTCGCCCCGGATCAGGCCGCGAAGCGGCGCGGCGTCGAGCCGCTCGACATGGGCGAGCGCCCGCTCGACGGGCGTCCCGGTGATGGAAGGCATGCGCACCATCAGGTCCCGGGTGCCCGAATACAGCATCTCCGAGTAGAGGACCGAGGCCTCGCTATAGCGTGCGGCGGCCGCGACGAGATCCGCGACGTAGCTTGGCGAAAGCTCGTCGTCATGCTGATGATAGATGTAGAAATCGCCGCGGCGGTTGCGGATGGTCCAGTCGGTATTGCCGTCCCAGCCAAGCCGCCGGTCGTGCACGTGGAGCCGGTAGCGGCGATCGCGAAGGAAGGGCCGCGCGATCGCGGCGCTTTCCCCATCACCGTTATCGACCGAGATCAGCACCTCGATATTGGGATAGGTCTGCTCGCCGATGGTGCGCAGTGCGCGGCGAAAATCTGCTCCGCCGGTATGGACCGGAACGCCGAGCGTGACGAGCGGGGTCTGCACCCGCTCAGGCCCGGGGCGCGATTCGATCGGCGCAGACATCGGCGAAGAACGGCGCCATCGTCAGCTTGCCGGGATCGACCGAATGGTAGCGGCCGACGCTGGTGACGCCGATCTCGAATCGCCGGTGAAGCTCGCTTGCCGGATCGGTGATGTCGGTGGCGCCCCAGGCGACGATCGGTCCGCCCTTGACCTTGAGGTCGAGCAGCTCGCTCAGGCCGATGGCGCCCAGCGCCGGCACGATCGCGCCCAGCGCGGCGAGGGTACGCTCGGCGATCTCCGATTTCAGCGGGTCGGCGGGATGGATGTCCCAGTGCGGTGGGCGCTCCACGTCGGTGATCTCCCGCAGGCAGGCGGGGTACCAGGTCAGGTAGGTGCGCCCGCCGCGGTAGCTGACCACTTCTCCGAATGGCCCCGAGACGAAGGTCGCGCTGGGCGGCGGCTGCTGATCCTGAGGGATTCGGAAGGAGACGCCATATTTGAGGCGGTGGAGCCAGGGGCGCCGCGGCCGCTGGCCCATGGCGGCATCAAGCGCGATGCGGCCGTCCCACAGCGCGTTGACCGCATGGTCGAAGCGCTCCTCGCCCGTCCCGCCACCGCTTCGGCTCCGGACGACCACGCCATCCTCCTCGATCCGCCCGCCGACCACCTCGGTCTCGAGGCGGATTTCGATCCGCGGGTCCGCCGCGAGGCGGGTCAGCAGCATCGCCGCGAGCGCCTCGGGATCGATCGCGACCTCGACCGTGTCGAAGGCCGCCAGTGCCTGCCCAGGATCGAAGCCGGCGCCGAGCTCGGCCTGGGAATGCCGGTGCGGGGCTTGCCGGAGGTCGATCCCGAAATAGGCGGCGGGCCTGCCCCGCGCCGCGTCCTCGATCAGCTGGTGGGTCCGTCCGAGATAGGCGCCGATCCAGTCCGCGTCGTGCTGACTGTCCCGATGCACGACGTAAGTCGCCGGCCGGGACAGCGACAAACGGTTCGGCGCGATGCCCAGGTGCCGCGACATGAACGGCGCGAAGGTGAGGGCGCCCTTCAGCATCATTCGGGCGGTCGCGAAGCTGGTATCGGCCGCATACATGTAGCCGAGATGGATCTTGCCTTCGTTGGCGACCGCGGTCCGGCTCAGCAGACCCGCATTCCGGTCGATCAGCACAACCGCGATGCCCCGTTCCGCGAGTGCCAACGCCGTGCAGCATCCCTGCAGTCCACCCCCCAGTACTGCAACCTGCATCGACTCGCTTCCCCTCCCTCGCCCCCAGCGGGTGTAACTGCGAGGCGGACAGGCGCCAAGTATGGCGAGAGCGCCGGAAAGCGGCGATGAAGGCCAGGCCACTTTCCATGCGCCAGCGCCTTGTGTAGCGCATGGCTGCAAGGCGTGAGCGAGGAGGGAAACGATGGGGCAGGCCGACGCCGAGGACGGTGACCTGGTCAGGGAGCCGCGCAAGATCGCGGTCCCGGACGACGTCCGCGAGGCCGTGCGCACGCTGATCCGCTGGGCCGGCGACGATCCCGACCGGGAGGGGCTGCTCGACACCCCGGCCCGGGTCGCCCGCGCCTGGCAGGAATATGCGCGCGGCTATCGCGAGGATCCCGCGCATCATCTCAGCCGCACCTTCGACGAGGTCGGCGGCTATGACGAGATCGTGCTGTTGAAGGACATCCCCTTCCAGTCCCATTGCGAGCATCATCTGGCGCCGATCATCGGCAGGGCGGCGATCGCCTATCTGCCGCGCGACCGGGTGGTCGGCATCTCCAAGCTCGCCCGGGTGCTGCAGGGCTTCGCCCGGCGGCTGCAGGTGCAGGAGCGGCTGACCGCGCAGGTCGCCGATTGCATCGCCGAGCACCTCCAGCCTTTGGGCGTCGCGGTGGTGATCGAGGCGAGCCATGCCTGCATGAGCGCCCGAGGGGTTTCGACGCCCGGCGTGATGATGACCACGAGCCGGATGATGGGCGTGTTCCGCGAGGACGAGCGCAGCCGCCGCGAAGTGCTCGCGCTGATGGGCTATTGATGCGCGGCGCGGGGATCATCCTTCTGCTGGTGTTGGCCGCCGGCTGCGGCGACGACGGCAGCCGCGAGGGCAAGGCGGATGCGAACCAGCTCGCCCGGCTCTCCACGCCGGAGCCGCCGCCTGTCGAGGACCCGCTGGCGTTGGTCCGGCTGGAGCCGCTGGACGCGGGCGACATCACTTCCGAAGGGCTGGGCGGCCCCGGCTGCTCTTTCATCCGCGGCAGCCAGGTGCTGGTCGTCGCCAATGAGGAGGATGCGATCGCCCGGATCGGCGGCCGCACGCTCCATTTCGCCCCCGCGACCCCGCCCGGGCCGAGCGGCGGCTTCTTCGAGGAGCGGCAGCGCAGCATCAGCATCGGCCGGACCGACGCGAGCGATACGGCCGGGAGCGCGCTCGCCGGCTGGCCGGCGCGGATCGTGGTGACCAACCGGCGCGGCGGCGCCCGGATCGAACGGGACGGGCTCTGGCGCTGCGGCGCCTGACGGAAGGACATGGCGGTGGAGCAAGTGCAACGAACGCCGCTGCGGCGGGTGGTGATGGCGAGCATGATCGGCACCACCATCGAGTGGTATGATTTCTTCCTCTACGGTTCGGCCGCCGCTCTGGTCTTCAACCGGCTGTTCTTCCCGTCCTACGATCCCCTGACCGGGACCCTGCTCGCCTTCGGCACCTATGCGCTTGGCTTCATCGCGCGGCCGATCGGCGGGATCGTCTTCGGCCATTATGGGGACCGGATCGGGCGCAAGAAATTGCTGATGCTCAGCCTGATCATGATGGGCGTCGCGACCGTGCTGATCGGTTTGCTGCCAACCTACGATCAGGTCGGCATCGCCGCGCCGCTGGCGCTGATCGCGCTGCGCCTGATCCAGGGCTTCGCGGTGGGCGGCGAATGGGGCGGGGCGGTGCTGATGGCGGCCGAGCATGGCGATGCCGCGCGGCGGGGCTTCTGGGCGAGCTGGCCGCAGGCGGGCGTCGCCGCGGGCAGCCTGCTTTCCGCGGGTGTGCTGGCGCTGCTCGCCGCGGTCCAGGACGAGGCCGATTTCCTCGCCTGGGGCTGGCGGATCCCGTTCCTGCTCTCGGTGCTGCTGGTCGTGGTCGGCTGGTACATCCGCAACAAGGTGTCGGAGAGCGCGACCTACGAAGATGCGATCGCCGAGGCCGGCGCGCCGGCCGAGCTGCCGGCGCTGGAGGTGTTTCGCGAGCGGCCGGGGACGGTGGTGCTCGGCGCGGGCCTGAGGATCGGCGAGAATATCTCCTATTACATCCTCACCGTCTTCTCGCTGACCTTCCTGGTCGACGTCGCCACCGAAAGCCGCAGCCTCGCGCTCAACGCGCTCTTGATCGGCGCCGCGGTGCAATTCTTCGCGATTCCGCTGTTCGCGATCCTGTCCGATCGGATCGGGCGGCGCTGGGTCTATGCGTTCGGCGGCTTCGGCCTGGCCGCGTGGAGCTTCGCCCTGTTCCCCTTGCTGGGGAGCGGCGACAAGGTCTCGATCGTGCTTGCGCTGGTCGTCGGCCTGGTCCTGCACGGCGCGATGTACGGGCCGCAGGCGGCGATGATCGCGGAGCTGTTCCCGACCCGGATCCGCTATTCGGGCGCCTCGATCGCCTATCAGCTGACCTCGATCGTCGGCGGCTCGCTCGCGCCGATCATCGCTTTGTGGCTCTACCGCCAATATGACAGCGCCCTGCCGGTCGCCCTTTACGTCGGCACCGCCTGCGCGATCAGCGGGCTTTCGGCGCTGCTGGCCCGGGAGACGAAGGGCGTGGAGCTGTCGGAGATCCGCTAGGGCTTGTCGCCCCACATGCGCAGCAGATTGGCCTGGACGAGCTGCATCCTCGTATAATTTTCGGGCTGCATCCCGAGCCCCTCGAGCGCTGCGACTTCGTTGAGGTCGTAGAGCAGTTCGCGGCGGACCTTGTCGGCGATCCGGCTCTGGATGAAGGTGATCGCGACGAGGCGCTCGCCCCCGGTCACCGGCTCGACCTCGTGCAGCATGTCGGACGGGTAGACGATCGCGCTGCCCGCCGCGCCCTTGAAGCGAAGTTCGCTGGTGCCGAGCTGGATGCGCAGCGCGCCGCCCTCGTAGCTGGCGGGATCGCTGAGGAAGATGGTCGCGCTGAGGTCCGAGCGCAGGCCCATCGCGCCGAGCTGGAGGAAGGCCGCATCGGCATGGGCGCCGTAGCGCATCGCGCCGGTATAGCGGCACATCATCGGCGGGAGCATGCCGACCGGGAAGGCGAAATTCTGAAAATCCTCATGCGCATAGAGGGCCTGGGTGAGGATCTGCGCGGAGCGATTGTAGGCCGCCTCGTCGTGCAGCTGGAGGTTCTGCTTCACCTTGGAATGCGGGTTGCTGATCCGGCCGTCGACGAACTTGGCGGCGGCGGCGATGCCGCGCAGCTCCTGCACCTGCGCCGCGCTCAAGATCTCGAGCTCCCTGAACATCAACTCTCTCCCCACGCCCGCCGAATCGCCCGGGCCGCGGCACGATAGCGGCTTTCGAGCCCGCCAAGCCAGTCGAGCGGCGGGGCTTTGGCGCGCGTGGTCGTGGCCGACGGGCTGTGATACTCCGGGCCGATGATTTCCGGCTCGGACAGGCCCGGCCTCAGCCGCGCGCAACGCCTGATCACGCGGTGGGTGGGGGCCGAGACCGCGGCGGCGATGGAGGCGCATTCGCGCGCCTGGCTGGTCCAATGCCCCCATTGCGGGCACGAACGCTCGATCTGGGAGCTTGGCGGCATCCGCTACAAGGCCATGGGCAATCAGCGCAACCGGATGCGCTGTCCCAGCTGCGGAAAGGCCGGCTGGCACCGGGTCCACAAGGCGGCGAACTTCCCGGCCACCTCCGTGTCGTCCTGGCCGCTCATCCGGTTTCTGCTGTGGGTCGGCCTCGTCACGATGATTGTCATCGCGGTAGTCGTCGGCTTGGCGCTGAAGCTGACCGGAGCGATTTGACGCGGCCTCGGCCGACGGGGAGGGGGCTGCGTTCGACCCATGGCTGACAGCCTGGTCCGCCTTTTAATTGGTAGGCTGGTTGCTCTCGGTGCCGCACCGCGGCCGCGGCTCGCGCGAGTCGGGGACCATCAACAGCCAGACAGTGCGGTTCTGGGCCTCCGGGACCTCATCGGCGGTCTCGACTATGGGCCGATCCTCCCCCGTGGCGCTCACGGTGATGCGCCTTCCCGGAACGCCGCTGCTCATGAGATGATCTCGTACGGCGCTTGCGCGCCTGCGGGAAAGTCGTTGATTGTACTGACGGCTCCCAACGCGATCCGTTTGCCCCGTGAGCTGGGTTTGTGCTGGAAACCGCTGGCTGAGTATGACCCGGCTCCAAGAGTCGAGCAACGTCCGTGCAGACGAGGTAAGCTCGGCGGAGCCGCTCTCGAACGCCACGAGGGTCCAGTTTTCGACTATGCACATAGGCTCGGCCCGCGGTTGAAGCAGGGCTGTCGCTGAGAGGACAAGTGTCAGCATGACAGTCACTCACCTAGCAGATTGGCGCATGCCGGAAAACGACCAGTTCCTCGGTTCAGCGCCCGCGATCAGCACTCGCCGGGCGTGGAAGCCGCGGCGACGAGGAGCGAGGAGATCGCGACCACGATCTGGGCGGGGGCGAAGGGCTTGGCGATCATCAGGCTGTGGGGGACGCCCTTGGCGGTCCATTCATGCTCCGAGGCGCCGCTGACATAGACCACAGGCAGGCCGCTGATCGACTCGCGGGCGCTTCTGGCGACGTCCCAGCCGTCGGGGCACTCGCCCAGATTGATGTCGGTGATCAGGCCGCGCAGGTCGCCGGATTTCGTCTCGAGATGGGCAAGCGCCTCGTCGCCGTCGCTGGCGAGAAGCACGGCGAACCCGGCCTCGCGCAATGCCGTCTCGACGAGCACCTGCGTCATCGCCTCATCCTCGACATAGAGCAGGATCGGCGCCGCCGGATCGGAAGCCATCGGGTTTCACTTTCTGACTGGAACTGCCTCAACGTGGCAGGACCACCAAAGGAGCCATGGCGGCGCGATCAGACGTGGACGATCGAGACCTTGGTCCCCGGGTTGGTATTGGTGACGGTGACGCTGGCCTCCAATTGCTTGGACAGGGCATCGACGATGCCGGTGCCGAGGCCCGGCTTGGCGTCGTCCTCGTTCGCGGGCATGCCGATGCCGTTGTCGCCTACGGTCAGCGTCCAGCCCTTCCCCTTGGAAAGATAATCGACCTTGATCTCGCCGCTCTGCTCGGGATCGGGAAAGGCGTGCTTGAGCGAATTGATCACCAATTCGGTGACGATCAGGCCAAGGCTCACCGAGACATTGGCTTCGACCATCGTGTCGTCGACGGTGGACTCCAGCGAGAGGCGATCATGATCGGCGATCATCGAGGCACCGATGCTGTCGCACAGGTCGGCGAAATAGGAGCGCAAGGCGACGTTGCCGACGCGCGAGGCGGCCAGCTGCTTTTGCATCGTCGCGATCGACATCACCCGGTGATGGGCGTCGTGAAGATGGGTGCGGGTTTCTTCCGATTGCACCGCACGGGCGCTGCGCATCAGCACGGCGGCGATGATCTGGAGGCTGTTCGCGACCCGGTGCTGAAGCTCCTGCAGCAGCACCTCCTTCTCGCGCACGAGATCGTCGCGGATCTTCTCGGCCAAGCGGGCGGCGGTGACGTCGGTCACCGCCAGCACGAGGCGGGTGGCGTCGGCATCGAAATGATCGAGCTTGTGGGCGTTGAGGGCGAGCCGGCACGGCTTCTTGCCGTCGCGGATCAAATCCATCTCATAGGCCTCGATCGCGGCGTTACCGGCGACGGTGGCCTTGAGCAGCGAATTCAGCTGCGGCACGTTCCATTCGCCGGCGCCGAGGTCCAGCAGCGCGACGCCCTTCGTCGCCTTCGGATCGATCTGAAAGATGCGGCAGAATGAGTCGCTGGCCGCGATCACGACCAGATTTTCGTCGAGGAGGAGAAGCGGGGCCTGGGACGAAATGACGAGCGCCATTGCAAGGCTGCTCGCGGCTTCGGGTGGGACTGCCGTAAAGAATTCCATGGCCGAAGCCTTCGGAGACCGGAGGCTCGCGGAGCGAAAGCCATACCCGGCAGAAATCGAACGGAGCTCGAATTTTCCTGGTGGATCGCCCCGTCGATGGTTCTACTTTATCACAAAGCAGGGCACTATTCGTCCTTAATCGGGGGCGCGCCGTCCGAGTTCGGCTGACAACTTGAGTCCCGTCATTGCCGATTTTCGCCTTTTTTGCTCCATCCGCGCTCTGTACGAACCACCATCAAGTCGGGCGCGGTGACGGGCACCGGCAAAAATTGTCCTGATCTAGATTATGGACTATGCTGTCAGATGCCCTGAAACCCGGCGACTCAGGCGTGGTCAAGAATTCCGAGCGCAAGCCGTATGCGGGCTTCGGAGGGAGCGATCGCGAGACACACTCGCGTAAAGGAGGCTCCATGACTAGCCGGCGGCCCGACGCCCTCGAACCGATGCTTCGAAAGCTCCGCCTGTGGGCCAGGCTCGACGCCAGCGACGAGCAGGCCCTGCTGGAGCTTCCGCACGACATTGTCACGATCGGCAAGCAGCGGGCGCTGGTCAACGAAGGCGATCTCGTCACCCATTGCTGGCTGATGATTTCGGGATATTGCGTGCGCTACAAGATCGTCGGCGACGGTGGCCGCCAGATCGTCTCGATCCACATGCTCGGCGATCTCGTCGATCTGCAAAACGCGCTGCTCGGCGTCGCCGATCACGGCGTGCAGGCGCTGACCGAGTGCGAGATGGCGAAGATCCCCATCGGGGCGATCCGAAGGCTCACCGACCGGCGCCCGAAGGTGAAGGACGCCTTGTGGTACGATACGCTCGTCGACGGCTCGATCTTCAGGGAGTGGGTCGCCAATGTCGGCCGCCGCGACTCGAAGACCAGGATCGCGCATCTGCTCTGTGAATTCGCGCTCAAGCTGGATGCGGTTCATATGGGCGAGCAGCTGAATTACGAGTTGCCGATGACGCAGGAACAACTGGCGGACGCGACCGGGCTGACCCCCGTGCACGTCAACCGCATGCTCCAGATGCTCGCCAGGGAGGGGCTGATCGAGCGCGTCACTTCGAAATCGGTCGTGATCGGGAATTGGCAAAGGCTGGCCGCGGCGGGCGATTTCGACCGGAGCTATCTCCATCTCGACGCAGCCCAACGCCGCACCGGCAGTCACTAGCGCAATCGTCGGTTCAATCGTCGCGCGGGAATTCCGGAAGGTCGCCGTGAATCGGGGGGCGCAGCTGACGGACGTTGTGCGAGCCGCCCAAGGCGACGCCGGAACCGTCCGCGAGCGCTTCGAAGCTTCCATACATGCGGCGCAGCATCGGGATCGTCGCAAGCGCCCGGGGACTGAAGTCCGTGCTTTCGAGCGCCTTGCCCTGCTGCACCTGCGCCACCGTCTGAATGACGCTCAGCGCGTCGTTCCTGGTCAGCACGCCCTTTTCGATGAGCAGGAGCATCAGCGCCTCGACAAGCTGGGTCTGAACCTCCTCGCCGGCTGCGTCGCTCGTTTGGCCCGATCCTTTCGGATCGGCGCCGGGGCCATCGGTGGAGGACATGGTGCGTTCCCTAACACGTCCTGAGTGGCCACGTTCCTACCAAACACCCTGATCCAAGTTGCGCTTTGCGATGGCATGCGTGCCGGCCTTAGGCCGGGGCCGGGGCGAGATGCTCTATGATAGGCAAGAAAAGGGCCGCCGGTTGCCCGGCGGCCCTGGTCTTTTCGCGAAGGCGGGAGGCTTAGGCCTCTTCGCCCTTCTCTTCGTCGGTCTCGCCGGCTGCCTCGGGGGCCGTCTCCGACGCCGCCTCGGGAGCGGCTTCGCCGGCTGCCTCAGGGGCCGCTTCGGCCTCCGGCGCGATTTCGCCGGGCTCGAGCGAGGAATCGCGCTCCTCGAGGAAGCCCGAGACGTCCTTTTCGAACATCTCGGCCATCACGTCCTTGCCCTGCGCCTGCAATTCGGCCTCTTCGGGCGAGCGCGCGACGTTGACGCTGATCGTGACCGACACTTCCGGGTGAAGCGCGAGCCTCACGTCCTGGAGGCCGATCGCCTTGATCGGCTTGTCGAGCACGATCTGGTTCTTGGCGATCTTGAAGCCCTGGGCTTCAAGCGCCTCGGAGAGATCGCGGGCGCTGACCGATCCGTAGAGCTGGCCGGCGTTGGAGGCCTGGCGGATCAGCTGGATCTTGGCGCCGTCGACCTTGGCGGCCTCGGTCTCGGCGACGGTGCGGCGTTCGGCGTTCGATTCCTCGATCTTCCCGCGATTGGCCTCGAAGACCTTGCGGTTGGACTCGTTGGCGCGAAGCGCCTTGCCGTTGGGAAGGAGGAAGTTGCGGGCATAGCCGTTCTTCACCTTCACCACGTCGCCGATGGTGCCGAGCTTCTCGATCCGTTCGAGCAGGATGACTTCCATGTCCCGGTCTCCTTACTTCACGACATAGGGAAGCAGGCCGAGATGGCGGGCGCGCTTGATCGCCCGGGCCAGCTCACGCTGCTTCTTGGTGGAGACCGCGGTGATGCGGCTCGGGACGATCTTGCCCCGTTCGGAGACGAAGCCCTGAAGCAGGCGGACGTCCTTATAATCGATGCGCGGCGCATCCTTGCCGGAGAAGGGGCAGGATTTGCGGCGGCGGAAGAATGGGCGTGCCATAGGTCCTGGCCTCCTTAAGCTTCGAAATCGTCGCGGGGGCGGCGCGGGCCGCGATCGCCGCGGTCGCCACGATCGCCGCGATCGCCGCGGTCGTCGTCGCCACGGCGCTTGTCGCGGTCGCCGCGGCGCATCATCGCCGAGGGGCCCTCTTCATGCGCATCGACCTTGATGGTCATGTAGCGGATCACGTCCTCGTTGATCTGGGTCTGCCGCTCGAGCTCGGCGACCACCGTCGACGGCGCCTCGAAATCGAGCGCGACATAATGGGCCTTGCGGTTCTTCTGAATCCGGTAAGCGATGTTGCGAAGACCCCAGGTCTCGGTCTTGACGACCGTGCCGCCATTGTCCTGGATGATCTTGGTGGCGTTCTCCGCCAGCGCGTCAACCTGGGCCTGGGCCAGATCCTGACGCGCGAGAAACACATGCTCGTAAAGAGCCATGTCGCGCATTTCCTTCTCTTGACCGATCGCTGACGCCGCCCAATGCGGACGCCCCTCCGGCTGTCGTCTTAAACGGAACGGGGCGAAAGGCATGGCCTTCGCCCCGGACTGGCGGGCAGATGGCGGAAAGCGGGGGGAAAAGCAAGCCTTGGGGGAAAGATCGTTGGCGCGCCATCCGTGGCGGAAGTTCACAAAGTTCCCGTCGAAATAAAATTCGCGTCCGGGCGGGTGCGGCGGAGTTGCACGCGCGGCAGCGCGCCAGAAGCGAACGCTTTGTTCCGACCTATACAGCATGCCCATCAGGCGGAACATAACAGAAACATGTGATGTAGAAAAGCCCGGTGTGAGCCTAAGAAACCATTTCCTGCGGCGGTCGTTACGCAGACGCACCACATTTCGCGGAGACAAATATGGTGACGAGCCGCACCGAACTCCTTCAGTTTGTACTGCGTAAAATCGAATCGATGACTCGCCTCGATGAGGACGACCGCGCCGCTCTGAGAAGGCTGCCGCTCAGGATTGAGTGCGTTCCGGCAGACTATTATTTGGTTCGCGAGGGAGCGGGGGCCTCGCGCTGCTGCCTTCTGGCGGATGGTTATGCCTGTCGCCACAAAATCCTGCGCAACGGCCGTCGGCAGATCGTCTCGTTTCACGTGCGGGGCGACATCCTCGACCTTCAGCATCTGCTGTTTCCGATTGCCGACCATAATGTGCAAACTCTGACGGAGTCGGTCGTCGGGTGGGTGCCATCGCGAGAGCTGCGGCAGCTTGCGCACGAACGACCGGCGATCGGGGACGCACTCTGGCGCGACACTCTCATCGACGCCTCGATCTTTCGCGAATGGGTCTTGAACGTAGGCCAGCGCGACGCCAGGGAGCGGATCGCGCACCTGCTTTGCGAGTTTGCGGCGCGGGGCCATGCGGTCGGCCTCGGCTCGGCCCAGGGGTTCGACCTGCCGATGACCCAGGCGGAAATCGGCGACGCGACGGGCCTGACCGCAGTGCATGTAAACCGCACCCTGAGGGTGCTCAAGGAGCAAGGCGTGATCGCGCAGGACCGGCGGCAGCTGATCGTACGCGATTGGCCGAGCCTGGCGCGTATCGCGGGGTTTCACCCTCGTTATCTGCATAGCTCGGTCTTGCGAGCAGCCTAGCGTCGGCCTTGGGGCTGCTACCCATCGACTTGGCTCTACACCGCACGCTCCGCATCGGCGCTTACTTGGGGCGGGTTGCAAGCAAGCGGGATTTCCAGTTCAGGAAAACTAACGCAAAAGGGAGTCGCCTGACAGCCATATGGCGGCTATTATGCGGAAATGTTGATGGCAATCGACTGCCTTTCCCGCGCCACAGACATGGACGAGCGGGCTGCGCAATGTGGCGAAGCGAACGCCCGCGCGTCGTTTCTTCGACTCGCCACAAGTTGGCGAAGGGTTGCGCTTCTGGCTCGGTATCAAGACGACTGGTTCGCGCGCACCAAAGAGCCTGCCTGATCCAGACTGAGCCATTATCCCCCGGTAGAGATCGATAGCAAATCGTTACGACCCCGGTTATATCGGAGCGGGGGGGGGGCAGAGATGCCCGAATATCGACTCTATTTTCATGGTCCTGACGGCCATTTCATGCGCGCCGAGACCCTCGACGTGGGCGACGATGAGGCCGCGCTGGCGAAAGCCCGTGAGTTGGATCACGCCCATTGCATCGAGGTCTGGCATTTGAAGCGCAAGGTCGGGATTGTGCAGCCAGAGGGTCACGCTTAGCTCAGCTTCTCGGCTTGCAAATTGGCCCACCCGCGAGCCTTGCCGTCGTCTCGCCTACACGGCGTCGGCGACCTTTCGACTTAACACTGCCTGAGTGACCGCCTCTTTCAGCAGCCGAGAGCCGAACGGCTTGCCGACGATGATGGCATCAGGCAGGGCGCTTCGAACCTCGTTTCGAAACTCGGTGATGTAGAGCGTCGGAATGTCGCCGTGCTGGGCACAGACTTCGGCCACGGCACTCATCCCGCTCCCCGCAATCAGGCGCTCATCGACGGTGATCAGGTCGGGGCAGTTTGCCCGAGCCGCACGAACGGCGCCTACTTCGTCATCCACGAAGTCGAACTCGGAGTATCCCATGTCCCGCAGGACATCCTCGATCTGTGTTGCGATGAGGAACTGGTCCTCGATGATCAATGCTCGCATAGGGCAGCCCCAAAGTAGCGGCAGGGGTCCACACTGCCAGAGTTGACGCCTCCAACGTCGAGTTTACAACAGCCTTGAAACCAGAGTCCAGACTTGGCCTGACGAGCTACCTTTGGCGCAGCTCAACCACCATAAATTTCCACCATCCAGCCGTTTGCATCGACCGAGCCATCGGCAATGCCGCACTTGCTAAGCCCCAGTTTGCCCGTGGGGTGCGGCGACCGGCTTCGATTCCGGAGATTCCCGTTGCCGAAGGAAAATGGTCAACACGACCAATACGGCCGTCGAGAGAAATTCGCTCTGCCAGTTCTGGAACGACTCAAACCAAAGCTGAGCGTCCCAGAGATATTGCCCGGTCGTGAGCGGTGTTTCTCCATGGCTCAAGGCCTCGCTGGCCGCCTCCCTGGTGCTGGCAAACCAGTGCATGACAAACGACATGATAAACAGGAGCAGCAACGCAATGCCCAAGGAGTTGGCGTAGAGCGCTCGGGCCAGTGGCCCGGCCCGTAATATACGCGGTGCGCCCGGCTTCCCGGCCTGGGTCGCGAGATCGGCGTCTCTGGGCGGGTCTTTCGGATCGCTCGATTCTGCAGAACCCTTTTGAAAGAACCAGCAGGTGAGCAGGACATAGGCCGACATCTGCAGGAACTCACTCTCCCAATTTTCGAAAACGGTCGAGATGAAGAGCGGATCGGCCGCGAATTGACCCAGGCTCAGGGCCTGCTCGCCGTGCCGGCGCAGCTCCTCATTGTGGAAGGACCAGCCGGTCAGGAATTGGCCGAGGAGGCTGCCGAGAAAGAGCAGCATGAGGACGATCGTGAGGCCGTTGTTCCTAAGGAAGGATGACATCAGCTTCTCCCATCGGTGGCTTCCACACCGCGCTGCAACCGTTTCGCGTCCGCTCCGTTCCAAACAGCAAAGCGCATCCCTTCGCCCTGCGGGCCCAAAGGCTGCGGCCCGATAGGGACGCCGCCGCGCCGGGCCGCTCAGCCAAGACTCGTATCGAGGAACATCATCGCGACCAGGCCGACCATCAGCCCGGTGGTGGCCCGGCCGCCGATCATCGCGCGGGCGTCGGGGATGAGCTCGGAGACGACGACGTAGAGCATCGCGCCGGCGGCGAGGCCGAGGCCCCAGGGGAGGAGGGGGAGCGAGATGGCGACGAGGGCGGCGCCGAACAGGCCGGCGACCGGCTCGACCAGCCCCGAGCCCAATGCGGCCAGCACCGAGGCGCGGCGCGAATAGCCGAGGCCCGCGAGCGCGCCGGCCACGGCGAGCCCCTCGGGCATGTTCTGGGCGCCAATCGCGATCGCGGTCGTCATCCCGGCCTGGAAATCGCCGCCGCCGAAGCTGACCCCGACCGCGAGGCCTTCGGGGAAATTGTGGAGCGTGATCGCGGCGACGAACAGCCAGATCTTGCGGACCCGCGCCTGGGCGATGCCGTCGGGGCCGATGCCGAGCTTGTCGAGCGGGGGCACGATCGCGTTGAGCTGGGCGAGGCCGGCGCCGCCCAGGAGGATGGCGACGACGATCAGCGCCGAGGCGCCCATCTGGCTGTGGCCGAGCAGCTTCGCCTGCTCGATCCCCGGGATGATCAGCGAGAAGAAGGAGGCGGCGAGCATCACGCCGGCGGCGAAGCCGAGCATCAGGCTCTGCTGCGCCTCGGTCGGGCGGCCGATCAGGATGATGGGGAGCGCGCCGACGCCGGTGGCCAGGCCCGCGACGAGACTCGCCACGGCCCCGGCCATTACGGGGTCGGTGAGGGTCAAGCTGGGGGCCTGAAGCAGGAATTCGTCATTCGGGGGCGCATAGGCCGTTGGTCCTCTCTCCGGGATGCGCCCTCAGAACGAGGCGTGTGCGCGGCGCGTTGCACCGGCGGCGAAATATTGCCCGATCTTAACGTGGTTTATGACGTTTGCGCATGGTGCCGGAATCGCGGCTGCTGGCTTGCGCCCGGGGCGGGGCCTGCCTACCAGCGCCATCCTCAGCAGGAGTTAGGGCATGCGCGCATTCATCTTCCCCGGCCAGGGCAGCCAGGCGGTCGGGATGGGCCGGGAGCTGGCGGGGGCGAGCAAGGAGGCTCGCGCGGTCTTCGAAGAGGTGGACGAGGCGCTCGGCCAGTCGCTGACGCGGCTGATGGCCGAGGGGCCGCCGGAGGAGCTGACGCTCACCGAAAACGCCCAGCCGGCGATCATGGCGAATGCGGTCGCGACGCTGCGGGCGTCCGGGATCGAGCTTCGCGACAAGGCCGATTTCGTCGCCGGCCACAGCCTCGGCGAGTATTCCGCGCTGTGCGCCGCCGGGACGTTCGATCTTGCCACCACCGCGCGGCTGCTCAAGACGCGCGGCCAGGCGATGCAGGCGGCGGTGCCGGTGGGCGAAGGCGCGATGGCGGCGCTGCTCGGCGCGGACCTGGCCATCGCCAAGGCGGTGGTCGAGGCGGCGGCGCAAGGGGAGGTCTGCACGATCGCCAACGACAACGATCCCTCGCAGGTGGTGATCTCGGGGCACAAGGGCGCGGTCGAACGGGCGCTGGAAATCGCCAAGGAAAAGGGCGCCAAGCGCGCCATCCTGCTGCCCGTGTCGGCGCCGTTCCATTGCCCGCTGATGCAGCCGGCCGCCGACGCGATGGCCGAGGCGCTGGCCGCGGTTCAGATGACGCCGCCCGCGCTCTCGCTCTACGCCAACGTCACCGCCGGCCCGGTGGACAGCCCGGACACGATCCGCGAATTGCTCGTCGAGCAGGTGACCGGCATGGTCCGCTGGCGCGAGAGCGTCGCCAACATGGCCGCGGCGGGGGTCACCCATTTCGTCGAGTTCGGCGGCAAGGTCCTCACCCCCATGGTCAAACGCATCGCCCCCGACGCCAGGGTCACCAGCGTCATCACGATGGACGACATCGACCTGCTGGTGAAGGAGATATAGGATTGTTCGCGCGGAGGCGCGGGGGCGCGGAGGGGAGCGGGTGAAGGACATCGAGGAAGTCAGCGGAGACGTTCTGGATCAGGCCGTTCGGCTGCATCAACAACTCGGTCCCGGCCTGCTCGAATCCGTCTACGAGATGATCCTGGCGGCGAAGCTGTCCGCATTGGGCTATGCGGTTTCACGACAGCGGCCGATCGACATCGAATTCGAGGGCCTGTTCTTCGAGGCTGCCTTTCGCATCGACCTTCTAGTCGACGAACGCCTGCTGGTCGAGATCAAGTCGGTCGATCAGCTGCATGCTTCGCATGCAAAGCAGTTGCTGACCTATTTGCGACTCACGAAACGGCCGGTAGGGCTGCTCATCAATTTCGGTGGAGCGACGCTGAAGGAGGGGGTTCGCCGAGTGGTTAATGACTACCGCCCCTCCACGTCTCCGCGCCTCCGCGTGAACCAAATTACGGAGTAAGCAGGTATGTTCGACCTCACAGGAATGACCGCCCTCGTGACCGGCGCTTCGGGCGGGATTGGGTCGGCGATCGCGAAGGGGTTGGCGGGGCAGGGGGCTCGGCTGGCGGTTTCGGGGTCCAATGCGGACAAGCTCGAGGCGTTTCGGGCTGAGCTTGGCGGGGAGCATGTCGCGCTGGTCTGCGATCTCGGCGACGGGGCGATGGTGGACGGGCTGGTGCCGCGGGCGGTCGAGGCGCTCGGGCAGATCGACATATTGGTCAACAATGCCGGGGTGACGCGCGACAATCTGGCGATGCGGATGAAGGACGAGGAATGGTCCGACGTGATCCGGATCAACCTCGAAGCGGCGTTCCGCCTCTGCCGCGCCGCGCTGAAGCCGATGATGCGCGCGCGCTTCGGGCGGATCATCTCGGTGACCTCGGTGGTCGGCGCGACCGGCAATCCGGGGCAGGCCAATTATGCCGCGTCCAAGGCCGGGCTCGTCGGCATGTCCAAGGCGCTGGCGCAGGAGGTGGCGAGCCGCGGCATCACCGTCAATTGCATCGCCCCGGGGTTCATCCGCTCGGCGATGACCGAAGGGCTGCCCGACGCGCAGAAGCAGGCGCTGCTCGGCCGCATCCCGATCGGCGATCTGGGGAGCGGCGAGGATGTCGCCGCCGCGGCCGTCTATCTCGCCAGCCGCGAGGCCGGCTATATGACCGGGCAGACGCTGCATGTGAACGGCGGGATGGCGATGCTATGAGGCGCCTGGTTATCGCGATCGCGCTGGCGGCGGCCGGCCTCGGCGCCGCGGCCGCGCCGGCGGCGGATGTCGCGCAGCTCAGCTGCCCGAGGAGCGCGCTGAGCGCCGCCGAACTCTCGGCCCTTTCCCAATTCATCGCGGATCGGGGAACGCCCGCGGACCCGCGCTTTGAGCCGATCAGCCGGGCGAGCGAACGCTGCGCGGCGACATTCTCCTGGTCCGCCCGCCAAATGCGGGCGGCACTCATCTACAATCTGGCCGAAATCGGCGCGGCCCAAATTCGTGCGCAATTCGCCGACATGGACATCGACCTCGCCGCGCTCGAACCGGTGGTGACCAACGACCGACCCTTGATGGACGCCGCCAGGGCGGGCGGGATCACGCCGGAGCAGGGGACCGCCTTTGCCGTCCGGCATGTCGACGTCATCGAGCGTGTCCTGGGAAGCCGCCTGCACGACCAGGCAATCGGTGAGAGGCTCGGTTTTTTCATCGGTTACTGGGTGATGATGGAGGCCGCCCGCCTCGAATTCGCCGAACGCTGATCCGGCGCCCCCACTTGCCTTTTGCCGGGGCAAGCGGCTAGGGCGGTCGCAACGAAGAACACCGCTAGGGAAAGGTGGCATATGAGCGAGACTTCCGACCGCGTTAAGAAGATCGTCGTCGAGCATCTGGGCGTCGAAGCGGAGAAGGTCACCGAAGAAGCGAGCTTCATCGACGATCTCGGCGCGGACAGCCTCGATATCGTCGAGCTGGTCATGGCCTTCGAGGAGGAATTCGGGGTCGAAATCCCGGACGACGCCGCCGAGAAGATCACGACCGTCAAGGACGCGATCGACTATATCGACCAGAACAAGGCCTGAACCAGGGCCCGACTGCCGGTCAGGCGGTGAGCGAGCCGCTTTGCTTTGAAATCGGCTCCCCGCCACTGGCTGGGGGGCCGTTTTCGTCTCGATTGTCAGGAGTCTGATATGCGTCGTGTCGTCGTCACCGGACTTGGCCTCGTCACCCCGCTGGGGGCCGAGGTCGAAACCGTCTGGAAGAACATCCTCGCCGCCAAATCGGGCGCCGCGACCATCACCCGCTTCGACGCCACCGATTTCCACACAAATTATGCGTGCGAAGTGAAGCCGGCGGACCATGAGTACGGCTTCGATCCCAACAAGCGCGTCGATCACAAGGTCCAGCGGCAGGTCGATCCGTTCATCATTTTCGGCATCGACGCCGCCGGCCAGGCGATCGAGGATGCCGGCCTTACCGAGATGAGCGAGGAAGAGCGGCTTCGCGCCGGGGTCTCGATCGGCTCGGGGATCGGCGGCCTGCCGGGGATCGAGAGCGAATCGCTGGTGCTGGCCGAGAAGGGCCCCAAGCGGGTCAGCCCGCATTTCGTCCACGGCCGGCTGATCAACCTGATCTCGGGCCAGGTCTCGATCAAATACGGCCTGATGGGCCCGAACCACGCGGTCGTCACCGCCTGCTCGACCGGCGCCCATTCGATCGGCGATGCCGCGCGGATGATTGCGATGGACGATGCCGATGTGATGCTCGCCGGCGGCGCCGAGGGCGCGATCTGTCCGATCGGGATCGCCGGCTTCGGCCAGGCGCGTGCGCTTTCGACCGGCTTTCGCGACGAACCGTGGCGCGCCAGCCGCCCCTGGGACGAGGGCCGCGACGGCTTCGTCATGGGCGAGGGCGCGGGCGTCGTCGTGCTCGAGGAATATGAGCATGCCAAGAAGCGCGGCGCGAAAATCTATGCCGAGGTCGTCGGCTACGGCCTGTCCGGCGACGCCTATCACGTCACCGCGCCGCATCCCGAAGGCTCGGGCGCCTATCGCTCGATGGAAATGGCGATGCGCAAGTCGGGCCTGGCGCTGGCCGATATCGACTATATCAACGCCCACGGCACTTCGACCCCGCTGGGCGACGAGCTCGAACTCGGCGCGGTCCGCCGCCTGTTCGGCAGCGCCGTCGAGACGATGTCGATGAGCTCGACCAAATCCGCGATCGGCCATCTGCTCGGCGGCGCCGGCGCGGTCGAGAGCATCTTCTGTATCCTCGCGCTGCGCGATCAGATCGTGCCGCCGACGCTCAATCTCGACAATCCGGGCGAGGGTGCGAGCGGCGTCGATCTCGTCCCGCACGTCGCCAAGGAGCGCAAGGTCAAGGCGGTGCTCAACAACAGCTTCGGCTTCGGCGGGACCAATGCCAGCCTGGTCATGAAGGCCGTCTAAGCCACGGCATGAAGCGCACTTTGGTCCTGCTGGTCGTCCTGCCGGCGCTGGCGATCCTGGCGGCGTTCACCGCCTTCTGGCTGCTCTGGGGCGGACCCGGACCCTATTCCGAGCCGGTCACGATCGTCGTCGCCGAGGGCTCCAGCGTCGCCAAGGTCGCGGCCGAGCTCGAAGAGGCCGGCGTGATCCGGGGCGGCGCGACGAGCTTTCGCGGTTTCGCCCGGGTGTTCGGCGCGCACGCCCCCGTCCAGGCCGGCGAGTTCGAGCTGCGGCCGGGGATGAGCGCCTGGGCGATCCTCACCCACCTCCAATATGGCCGCCCGATCCAGCGCGCGGTGACCATCCCCGAAGGCATGCCCTCGGTGCTCGTCCACGAGCGGCTGATGGCCGTCCCGCATTTGACCGGGAGGATCACGGTGCCGGTCGAAGGGACGGTGCTGCCCGACACCTACAATTACCGGCGCGGCGAAAGCCGGGCGGCGGTGCTCGCGCGGATGCAGGCGGCGATGCGGCGCGAGCTTGGCCGGCTGTGGGCTGAGCGCAGCCCGACGACGGTGGTGCAAAGCCCGCAGGCGGCGATCATCCTCGCCTCGATCGTCGAGAAGGAGACCGCCAAGCCGTCGGAGCGGCGGATGGTCGCGGGCGTCTACAGCAACCGGGTGCGCCGCAACATGCCGCTGCAGGCGGATCCGACGGTCATCTATCCGGTCACCCGCGGCCGCCCGCTCGGCCGCCGGATCCTGCGCTCCGAGCTCGACGCCAATAACGGCTACAACACCTACCGCCTCGCCGGCCTGCCGATCGGCCCGATCGCCAATCCCGGCCGGGCCTCGATCGCCGCCGTGCTCAACCCGCAGCCGACCAGCGCGATCTATTTCGTCGCCGACGGCACCGGCGGGCACATCTTCGCCGACACGCTGGAGCAGCACAATGCCAACGTCGTGCGCTGGCGCGCCATCCGCCGTGCCCGGGGAGAGATTCCCTAAGACCGGATCACCCGAACGTCAGTGAGCGATAAGCCCCTCCCCACAAGGGGGAGGAGGATCCTGTTTCGAGGCTAACTCAGCCAGCCTTTGCGATCCGCGTCGTGGCTGAGCCAGGCGAGCAGGATCGCGAGGACGACGACCGCGACCGTGACCGCCAGTTCGGCCGGCGGCATATCGCCGGCGAGCCCGCTGATCAGGAAAATCCACGCGTCCATGGCGAGCACCGCGAGCAGGGAGAGCAGCAGCAGCAGCTTCGACCAGCGCCGCAGCATGAGCAGGCCGAGGCAACCGAGCGCGCCGCCGAACACGGCGACCGCGAACGCGCCCTTCACCCAGGCGGGGGTCGCGTCCGCCGCCGCCTCGGCAGCGCCGCCGATCATCCCCACCGTCATTAGATACTGATAAACCCCGTATAAATTCCACAGCAGGCCAAGCCCGGCCACGACGCGAAGCCAGCCTGGCGCCCGTCCTCCTCCGATTACCTCGTTCATGTTCCCCTCCCTGTCAGAGAAAGACAGAGTGCGCCGGGCCGTGAAGGAATGCAACTAGGCTGGATCGGTAAGCGCGGTGGCCTCGACATAGCCGACGAGATGGCTCGCCTGGATATAGCCCCAGGCCCGGCCGCCCGCATATTCGAGGACTGCGAAGGCCTCGCCGGGCGCCAGCGTCGCGACGGTCTCGGCGTCCGCGGCGGGGGAGGCCCGCACCGGGGCTGGGACATCCGCGCAGACGCACACTAGGGGTCGCGCATAATGAGGGGCGAAAATCTGCCCCGCCAGCGCGATGTCGGCAATGTCGGTGCGATAGGCGTGGATACGCGGATCGAGCGTCAGTGACGGCCCGCTCAGGTGGAATCGCTCATCCGCTCTGGAGGAGGAAGCCGTTTCCTTTGGGCGAGCCTTGGGCGGACTCGCTCCGTTCGAGATTGCCTTCGAAGCCTTCAAGAAATTCCTGCCCCGTTGTGGTTCGCGCGACGAAGACGTTGCGCCGGTCGCTCTCGTCGCGAACCCGGCGCAGATAGCCGAGCGAGCCAAGCGTATTCAAGGCGCGCGTGATCACCGGCTTGGAGACGCCCAAAGCCTGAGCGAGGCCGCGCACCGTGTGCGGGCCGGGAGACAGATAAACCATCAACATCAAGGCCATCTGCCGGTTGGTAAGATCGGGCTGGCCGGACCGCACATAGCGTATCAGGGTGTTCATCCAGCTTTTAAGGGCCTGTTCCGCCACGGCTTTGCTCCGAATCGCCAAAAAAATGTCTTGGCTCTACAACAAGCAAGGGACCGTTTCGTTGCCCCATCGTTGCGGGACCGTCGCAATAAAGCGGCAGACGGTCAGGTTTCGTAGCGGCCGCGGAGCATCGCCCAGGCGGCCCTGAGCCCCAAGGCGTCGCCGCCTTTCGGGCGTCCGGGCCTGGCCGACGGGCGCCAGGCGAAGGTGTCGAGATGCGCCCAGGGCGTCCCTTCGGGCACGAATTTCTGCAGGAACAGCGCCGCCGTCACCGCGCCGGCGAGCGGCGCATCGGAGACGTTGCCCAAATCGGCGATGTCGGAGGCGAGCATCTCCTCATAAGGCGCCCAAAGCGGCATCCGCCAGAGCGGATCGGAGACCGTGGTGCCGCCCGCCAGCATCGCCTCGGCGAGTGCATCGTCATTGGCGAAGAGGGCGGGCAGATCCGGCCCGAGCGCGACCCGGGCGGCGCCGGTCAGGGTCGCGAAGTCGAGGATCAGCTCCGGCTCTCCCTCCGACGCTTTGGTCAGTGCGTCGGCGAGGATCAGCCGTCCTTCCGCATCGGTATTGCCGATCTCGACGCTCAGGCCTTTTCGGCTGCTGAGGATATCGCCGGGCCGGAAGGCACCGCCCGAAATCGAATTCTCGACCGCGGGAATGAGGAGATGGAGCCGGACCGGCAGCTTCGCCCTGATGATCAGCCCGGCCAAAGCGAGCGCGTGCGCGGCGCCGCCCATATCCTTCTTCATCAGCCGCATGCCGGACGAGGGCTTGATGTCGAGCCCGCCCGAATCGAAGGTGACGCCCTTGCCGATAATCGCGATCTTCGGATGGCGGCGGTCGCCATAATCGAGCTCGATCAGGCGCGGTTCGCGGCCCGGCGCGGCGGCGCGGCCGACGGCGGCGATCATCGGATAGCCTTCGTCGAGCGCCTTATCGCGGGTGACGACGACCTTGGCGCCGGTCTCGTCCGCCAAAGCAAGCGCGGCCAGCTCAAGCTCGGCGGGCCCCAGATCGCCCGCGGGAATATTGACGAGATCGCGGACGAGGGCGGTCGCCTCGGCGATCCGAACCGTCTCGTCGATCCGCGCGGGCTCGTCGGTCAGCAACACGCGGGCGCCCTTCGCGGAAGGCTCCTTCCTGTAGCGATCGAAGCGATACTGGCCGAGCAGCCAGCCCAGCGTCGCCGGCCCCGGCCCGCGCCCGGCGACGCGATAAACGCCCTCGGGTAGGCTCTCCGCGGCCCTGGCGAGGCACCAGGGGCTGAGCGCATCGGCATTGGCGACGCCCAGCACCGCGCCCCATTCGTCGCGCTCGCCGGGGAGGATGGCAAGCTGGAAACCGTCGCCTTGAAAGCCCTGCGCGGCGACGGCCTTACGCACTCGCGTCGGTTGTGGTTTCAGCCAGGCTTCAAAGCTCTTCTTATCGACCAGATAGATGGGGATCGCGTCCTGGCCCTGATTGGCTTTCAACAGACTTTTCAAATCGATCATGGCGGGGCCTTAGCCGAACCATCGCGGCCGCGCCACGTCGCGTAACGGGGATGAAACGAGTCGTCGCCGCACAGGGCTCAGCCAAGTAACGTTTCAGAAAGGGCGAGAAAAGTTACCCACAAGGATTCGCTCGCGGAGCTTTACGCTCGAGTTACCGAATGGTAACTCATGCGTCGGGGGCAAAGCACTCCCCTTGGCGTACTTTGACGATATTGAGGGAGATTCACATGGAATATCCAACCTTGGTGATCCTGGTAGCAGCAGCAGCCGGCTGGACGGCCGACGATTGGTGCCCCACGCCCCCGAGGCCACCTTGGCCATGGCCGTGGATTTTCAGGAAGCTGCTCGCAGTGATCGGCGGTGTCGGGCTTGTTGCCTTGCTTCCGGGCGTTGCGAGCAATCTGGCCGATATGGTGACGGTTACCCTCATCGGAATGGTCGGAGGGGTGACCTTGGCGTCCCTGGTGGGCGGCCTAGGCGGTCTGGCCAGGCCTGCCGCGAATATCGACAGCGGTCCCTGATTCAAGACGGTGGCGGCGTCCTATGCGATGCCGCCATCTTCGTGCGGCACCCCGTACAAATCGTGCTCGTCGGCATCCTCGACCAGCACCTTGACGATGTCGCCCTGCGCCAGATGCCCGGCGTCGCGCAGATGGACCTCGCCGTCGATCTCGGGCGCGTCGGCCTTGGAGCGGCCAGTGGCGCCGCCTTCGGGGTCGACCGCGTCGATGATCACGTCGATCGTGCGGCCGACCTTGGCTTCGAGCTTGGCGGCGGAGATGGCGGCGGTGCGCTCCATGAAGCGGGCGTAGCGCTCTTCCTTCACCGCTTCGGGGACGACGCCCGGCAGGTCGTTGGCGACGGCGCCGCTCACCGGTTCGAACTTGAACGCGCCGACGCGGTCGAGCTGGGCCTCGTCGAGCCATTGCAGCAGATACTCGAAATCCTGCTCGGTTTCGCCCGGGAAGCCGACGATGAAGGTCGAGCGGATCGCGATCTCGGGGCAGATCTCGCGCCAGCCGCGGATCCGCTCCAGCACCTTGGCTTCGTTGGCCGGCCGCTTCATCGCCTTCAGGACGCTCGGGCTCGCATGCTGGAAGGGGATGTCCAGATAGGGGAGGACGAGGCCCTCGGCCATCAGCGGGATCACCCGGTCGACGTGCGGATAGGGATAGACGTAGTGGAGCCGCACCCAGGCGCCGAGCCGGCCGAGCTCGCGGGCGAGATCGGTCATATGGGCGCGGACTTCCCCGCCGCCCTTCAAGGGGTAGGTCGCGTGCCTCAGGTCCACGCCGTAAGCCGAAGTGTCCTGGCTGATCACCAGCAGCTCCTTCGTCCCGGCCGCGACCAGCTTCTCGGCCTCGCGCAGGATCGCGTCGGGGCGGCGGCTGACCAGATCGCCGCGCAGGCTCGGGATGATGCAGAAG
>Ga0190275_10000660_pt1 | contig 28298 bp, 34 predicted proteins | sample Popmic550T_FD_133745 | JGI IMG/M metagenome (GOLD analysis project Ga0190275, IMG submission 133745) | Populus adjacent soil microbial communities from riparian zone of Yellowstone River, Montana, USA - 550 T | ecosystem: Environmental > Terrestrial > Soil > Riparian zone > Trees stand | place...
TATCAGCGCCGTCGCCGGCAAGCCGACCGCGAAGCGCAAGGCGGTCAATTCTGCGAACGCAACCTTTGCCGTCAGGAACCGACCGAGCACTGTTCCAAGCCCCCAGAGGAGAGCAGCGCCGGTTGCCAGCGCTGCTGGGGCGATGGCGGAAACACTTGCTTGGCCGGGGTCGGGGAAAGCGATCAGGTACGCGCCCACTAGAGCGAGAATGAAATAGACCCCGTATCTTGGTAACAACCTCTCGCCGAGAAGCAAGGAAGCACCTGCCACGGCGAAGATCGGTTGCAACTTCTGCAGCAACAACGGGGTGTTCGGATCTCCGTAAACGAAGGCTTGCGTGAACAGCACGGTGGCGAGAGCCGATGCCCCTGCTCCGATGAAGATGAGCGCCGCCCAGTCTCGCGGGCCGAACGCTTTCACTGCCTTCCGCGCTCGCCACAAGAGAGGAAGTGTGATCAGCACAAGGATCACGTGTTCGGCGAACACCACTACGGACGCGGGCAGTTCGAAGGCAAGTCCTCGCCTCAGGAGCCCGTCGCTGCCCCACAGGGCCGCGCCCATTGCAACGAGGAGGAATCCACTCGCGCCCACCTGTTGGGCAGAGATCCTGCCGGTTGCGCGCCGCTGGTCGGTGCTCACTGTGCCCCCCGCTTGGTCGCTCGCTCTGGTCGGGTCAGCCTACGTCAGCCGTGTTGGTCGGGACCCGCCCGTTCTATGTCGATGAGGACCAAAACACGCTGGTCTTTTTCCATCGCAAGTCGATAGTCGTCCCAGTCTGGGTGCTCACCTGAGATGCGCCGGTAGTAGTCGACCAGGCCTTCCATGGCCTCGGGTAATTCCACGATCTTGACGGTGCCTTCGATCTGGACCCATTGGCCGAAGAATCGGTCATTGAAGACGCACACGGTTGCGCGTGGATCGCGACGAAGGTTCTTCACCTTGAAGGCGGTCTGTCGGCTGCTGATCACACCGTGATCTTCATCATCCACACCGATCGTGATCGGCGATGTCTGAACGCCGCCGTCCGCCCGGTGGGTAACCAGAACCGCTCGATGGTTCTCTGCTAGGAACTCTCTTGCTTGGGCGATATCCACTCTCGTCTCCGTTCGTCGTTGCTATTCAGGAGACTAGGGCACGAACTTGTAACCCAGACCTCGGATCGTGGTGATGTGCCGGGGAATGTGGGGATCGGGCTCGCACTTGGCCCGGAGGCGTTTGATGTGAACATCCAGTGTTCTCGTGTCGCCGAAATAGTCCGAACCCCAAACTTCGTCCATCAAGGTGTCTCTGCTAAGAACGAGGCCGGAGTTGCTCATCAACAGCTCCAAGAGCTCGAATTCTTTTCGCGGCAGGTGGACTTCCTGCCCGTTGACGGTTAGTTCGGCTCGACTGGGATCGAGCCTGATCCCACCGGCTTCGAGCACGCCCGTGCCCGTTCCCGTGGGGGCCGCGCTTCGTCGCATGATCGCCCGGATGCGTGCGATCAGCTCTCTCGTTGAGAACGGTTTGGTCACATAGTCATCGGCGCCGAGCTCGAGCCCAACCACCTTGTCGACCTCGGAGTCTTTGGCAGTCAGGATCAGTACTGGGACGGTCGACGCCGTGCGGATCTGTTTACAGACGTCCTCCCCGCTGATCCCCGGAAGCATCAAGTCCAGAACGACGAGATCCGCCCCCGAGACCTCGAATAACCGGAGTCCTTGGGTTCCGTCTCGGGCCCACGAGACTTCGTATCCCTCACGTTTGAGTTGGTACTCGAGTGCCTGCCCGATCCCTTCTTCATCCTCGATCAAAAGGATCCTCGTCATCAGGCGGGCTCGCGGAGTAGGGGAAGGTGGATCGTGAATGTCGACCCTTCACCGAGTTCGCTCGTCAGGCCAACATGGCCACTGTGCAGTTCGGTGACGTGCTTCACGATGGAGAGCCCCAGGCCGCTACCGCCGTTCTCCCGTCCTCGCCCCTCGTCGACGCGGTAGAAACGCTCGAAGACCCTTCCCTGGTCCCGCAGCGGGATCCCAGCCCCGGTGTCCGACACTCGGACGATCGCCTCTTCGTCTTCCGCGTGCACCTCGATGGAAACCGTTCCTCCAGTGTCCGAGTAACGGATCGCGTTGTCGACGAGATTCTTGACGAGTAGGCCCAGCTGTTGCCGGTCTCCTCGAACGGCCACCTTGTCGCCCAGATACGTGACGAGTTTGACGCCACGCCGCTCGGCGAGAGTGTCGAGAACCTCCAGCTCACCGCGGGCAACCTCTATCAGATCGATGCTTTCCGTCTTCAGATACGAGGGATCCTCAACGCGTGTCAGGTCGAGGAGGTCGCGCGTCAGAGTGCTCAAGCGTTCCGCTTCTCGGATCAATTGTTCGGAGAAACGTTCTGCGGCAGGTACATCATGGGGTAGAGCGTTCCGTACTGCCTCGCCTAAAGCCATGAGCCCCGTGACCGGAGTTTTGAGCTCGTGAGAAGCGTTAACAACGAACTGGCGTCGGATCTGTTGAACCTGGGCCTCTTGGGTTACGTCCTGCAGGTAAACAACAACAGCACCGTTCTCCGTCATCGGTACTGCCCTCACGCGTACTGTCATCCGTCGTGGCCACAGGCTGATCTCGGCTTCCGCGCTTTGCTGTTCAGCGATCGCCCTGCGCGCCAGCGAGAGCATTTCATCGGAACGGAGTCGAGCAGGTAATGAGTTCGGTGGGAGACCCAGCATCGATCGCGCAGCAGGGTTGGCCATCAGCGGCGTTAATGCATCGCTTAATACGACGACCCCCTCTCCCATCCGGTCGACGACCTCACCGACGTATCTCGGTGCGGACGGCTCGGCTTCATCTCGGCGGGTTTGGGTGATCGTCCCCGAGGTCCCTCGTTTCCGGAGAAGGGCGAGCGTAAGAAGAACGGTGACGACACCGAGACTTCCCGTGAGAGTCCAAGCAAGTGCTTCAGTCATCGGCTCTACCGGCGCCTAACCCGCCGGTCGATGATCGGATTCTGGGTGCGAGGCATCCGTGAACTCTTTGAATATGCCGGTGATGAGGAAATAAGTCTGCTCCCCGATATCGACTGCATGGTCACCGAAGCGTTCCAAGTATCGAGCAACCAAGATGAGGTTGGTCGCCCACTCGAAGGCTTCCTCGTCACCCGCGTATTGCTTCAGGTCGTCAAGCATCCCCCGGTTCAGGCGGTCGAGAGCATTGTCCTTGGCGGGGAGCTCTTCGGCGAGGTCGATATCTCTCTGAGCGAAGGCCGTTAGTGCTGAATCGAGCATGTCGCCGGCTCTGGCTCCCATCTCACGCAGCCGGTCCATCATCGGTGACGCCGCTGGATACGGGTGGTCGTTGAGTACGAACTTGGAGACGTTCACGCACAGGTCACCCATCCGTTCCACGTGCATGTTCGAGTGGAGGATCGCGCTCACGAGCCTCAGATCGCTTGCGACCGGGGCTTGAAGCGCCAAGACGTTGAGGATCCGCGTCTGCGTGGCCAGATAGATGTCGTCGACTCGATCGTCGTCGGCAACGACGATCTGTGCCTTGTCCGAGTCGTTCGTCTCGAGTGCTTCGAGGACTCGATCCAGTTGTTGTCGGACCAAAGCTCCCTGTGCCAGGAGCGCGCTCTCTGCTCTGTCGAGTTCCTCGGAGAAGTTGATCCGTACCATCAGCCGAACCTTCCTGTGATGTAGTCCTCGGTTCTGGTGTCTGTGGGGGTGGTGAAGATCTTCTCGGTCTCGTCGTACTCGACGAGCACCCCGGATGGTTGGATGCCGTCGTCTTCGGAACCTTGCACGCTTAGAAACGCGGTCATATCCGAAACCCGCGCAGCCTGCTGCATGTTGTGCGTCACGATGATGATCGAGTAGTCCTCTTTGAGCGTGTGCATCAGATCTTCGATCTTCGTTGTTGCTATCGGGTCGAGCGCAGAACAAGGCTCGTCCATAAGGATCACATCGGGTTCGGTCGCCAAGGCGCGTGCGATGCACAGCCGTTGCTGTTGGCCACCGGAGAGTGCGGTTGCTTGACTCTTCAGCTTTCGCTTCACTTCCTCCCAGAGAGCCGCATCCTTGAGAGCCTTCTCTATGCGGCCGTCCAAGTCATCGGTCATCCTGTTGATCCGCAGTCCGAAGGCCACGTTGTCATAGATGGACTTCGGAAAGGGATTGGGCTGTTGGAACACCATGCCGATCCGCCGGCGCACCTCCACCGCATCTACCTCGGGTGCATAGAGATCGTGGCCTAGGAACCTCACCGTTCCCTGGACCTCGGCGGTAGGGATCAGATCGTTCATGCGGTTGAAGCAACGAATCAACGTGCTCTTCCCGCACCCCGAAGGACCTATCAACGCCGTGATCCGATTCGAGAACACATCTAGTGAGACTCCGGTTACGGCCGGGGTCCCCGAGTAGCTCACTGCAAGATCCCGCACTTCGAATACGGGCCGGCCGGTTTGGGGCGTTGCTTGGCTGCTGCTCAGTGCTGGGGCTGCGTGAAGCATCGTCATCCTTTTCTGTCGTATCGGTTTCGTATGAGGATCGCTATCGCGTTCATCGTCAGAAGTACTGCGAGTAGGACGAGGATCGCCCCGGCAGCAAGGTCTTGGAACTCGGGTTGTGGGCGTCGAACCCAATCGAAGATCTGTATCGGCAGCGCCGAGTACGCGTCGAGGAGGTTGTCCGGCGTGAACGCGACAAAGGCTGCTGCGCCGGCAACGAGAAGGGGGGCCGTCTCGCCGATTGCGCGCGAGAGACCGAGGATCGTTCCGGTCATGACTCCAGGGATCGCAATCGGCAGGACCTGCTTATAAACGGCCTCCCACCGCGTCGCCCCGAGGGCCATGGCTCCCAATCGGATCGACCTCGGGACTCCTCGAAGCGCCTCACGAGCTGCGATGACGATCACCGGTAAGACCAACAGCGTCAGGGTCAAGGCTCCGGTGAGGAGACTGCGTCCGAAGTGAAGCGCCCGATAGAACAGGGCCAGACCGAGTAACCCGTAGATGATCGAGGGGACGGCAGCCAGGTTGGCGATGTTGGTCTCGATGATCTCTGTGACCCGATTACGAGGAGCGAATTCCTCGAGGTAGATGGCCGCTCCCACGCCCACGGGAAAGGCGAAGAGGGTAACCAACCCCATCAACCAAACAGTACCAACGAGGGGGGGCCAGATCCCTGCTCGTGACGGGATGCGCGAAGCGAAGTTGCGGAGGAACGACCATCCGAGGACCGGCACGCCCTGGTCCAACACAGTCGCGAGGAGGACAACCAGAGCCAGGATCCCGAGGATCGTCGACAACAGAAGGAACGTTGCTCCGACCTGCTCGCTCGCCCGGGCGATGAGGCGGCGGCTCGAAGTGAGTCGGACGTCCACGGTATCTAGGGCCATCAGTAGACCTCCCGGAACCGTTTCACCAAGCGCATGCTCAGGTAGTTCAGAAGAAGAGTCATGCAGAACAATGTTGCGCCCAAGGCGAAAATCGATCCGTACTCGATCGAACCGCGCGACGCTTCGCCGCCCGCTACTTGGACTATGTAAGCGGTCATGGTTTGGACGCTCGCGCATGGGTTGAGAACGATCTGAGGTGTTGCCCCCGCGGCGATGGTGACGGCCATCGTTTCGCCGATAGCGCGAGAAATACCCAGGATCGACGCTGCCACGATCCCCGACAATGCTGCCGGAAAGACCACCTTCAGCGAGACGCTCAGTTTGGTCGCGCCGAGCCCATAGGCCCCGTCACGCAATGCTCTCGGGACGGCCCTCATGGCGTCCTCGGAAAGCGACGCGACCGTCGGCACGATGAAGATCCCCACAACGATGGCGGCGCTGGCCCAGTTGAAGATGCCGCATCCCTCATAGATGCGACGAAGAAGGTTCGGGGTGATGAAGTTGAGCGCGAAGTACCCGAACACCACGGTCGGGATCCCGGCCAGCATCTCGAGGACCGGCTTCACCACCCGCCGGACTCGGTTGGGCGCGTACTCGCTCAGATAGATCGCCGTTCCGATCCCAAGCGGGCCTGCAATGAGCATTGCCCCGACGGTGATGATGAGAGTTCCCCAGACGAGCTCCAGGACACCGAAGGAGCCAGATTGAGGTGACCAGTTCGTTCCCGATATGTAGCCCCAGAGATTCACCTCTCTGAAGAACGCAACTGTGTCGGAGAGGAGGGAGTAGATGATCCCGGCCGTTACCGCAACACTGAGGGCCGCGCAGATGAAAAGCGCAACTCGCACGGTCCGTTCAACAGGACGCTTGCGAGTTGCGCTCAGATCGATCGTTAAGTCGTTCTGCACTACTTTCCCCCGGTCGTGGTGCTTGATGTTAGCTACCGATGCGGCTTAGAGCCTCCTGGTTCGCCGTGTCGGCCTCTGCTGGTACCTCGATGTATCCAACGGCCGCTGCGTATTCAGCGGCGTTATTCACCCAGAAGTCCATGAGAGCGGCGACCTCAGGTCGGTCGGCGGAGGCATTCGCGACGTAGATAAAGAGCGGTCGAGACAGCGGGTAATCGTTCGACTTCACCGTGTCCGTCGACGGCTCGACGCATCCGCTGTCGCCGTTGTCGACTTCAAGGGCCTTCAGTTGCTGAGCGTTCTCCTCGAAGTAGGCGAATCCGAAATACCCGATCGAACCTTGCTCACCCCCAACTCCTTGGACAAGGACGTTGTCGTCCGCGCTTTGAGTCATGTCATCGCGTGTAGCAGGCTCTTCGGCGTCGGGGTCGACGACTTCTTCGGCGAAGTAGTCATACGTTCCTGAGTCGGGGTCGGGACCGAAGATCTTGATCGGCTCGTCCGGCCAGCTGGGGTCGACGTCGTTCCAGTTCGTAACCTTGCTCTTGGGCTGGTAGATCGAGGTGACCTGATCGAACGTGATGCAGTCGACCCAGTCGGTATCGGGGTGGGTAACGATGCTCAGACCGTCCACGCCGACCTGGAACTCGGTGTATTCGATGCCCGCCTTGGCGAGACAGTCGACCTCTTCCTCTTCGATCGCTCGGGATGCGGTTGAGATATCTGTGTCGCCTGCACAGAAGGCCTCGAAGCCTCCGCCGGTGCCCGCGAATCCGACAGAAACCTTGACGTCGGGATTCTCTATCTGAAAGTCCTCGGATACTGCCTGCGCGATGGGGAAAACAGTGCTTGATCCGTCGATCGCTATCTCGCCGGCCAAGCTCTCGGCGGTGCCTCCAGCGCCGGAGGTTTGGGTGCTTGCTTCTCCACAGGCGAAGCCGGTCAGGGCCATGATCGCGATGGCTACGCCGAGCTTCTTCGCGTTCTCGGCGGCTTTGGGTTGAGGTCTCATACCTCTCGTTCTCCTTTCCTCTGCATTTCGTTGCGAACGCTACGGAGGAGAGGTGACGGGGCTGCGTCCCCTTCTTGAATTTCAGGTGAACGATCGGTGTGAACTTCAAGTGAACGGCAGATGAATCGGTTTAGATTGCCGCTGGACAGATCTCAATCAATCAACGGAGGAACCGAATTGCGACTCCGCATCACCCCGCAAGACAGCTCGTTCTTCGAGCTGTTCGAGAAGCTCGCCGGGAAGGTGAGCGAAGGAGCCGCCGAGCTCCTCGATCTACTCAAGAACTACAACGATCTGGATCGCAGGGTCGGCAAGATCCTGGATATAGAGCATCAGGGGGACGAACTGACGCACCAAGTGATGCGTCGGTTGAACACGTCGTTCGTAACCCCGTTTGATCGCGAAGATATCCACCAACTGGCGACCAACCTGGATGACGTCCTCGACCACATCGAGGCTGCCGCCGAATATCTCCAACTGCACAAGATCGACCAGCCACTCCCACAGATGGTGTCGTTGGCCGAGACGCTGTTCGAAGCAGCCAGCAAGACTGCGGCAGCGATGCCCGGGCTGCGGAAGATGAAAGATCTCGAGGAGTACTGGATCGAGATCAACCGTTTGGAGAACGAAGGAGACCGCTTCTATAGGCGAACGATCGCGGAGTTGTTCTCGGGCGACTACAAAGCGATGGACGTGTTGAAGTCGAAAGAGATCATCGAGGAGATCGAACAAGGCATAGATCGGCTGGAGGATGTCGCCAATACGGTTGAGACGATCACTCTGAAGCAGAGCTAGGAGATGCCGTTTTCTTTCGAGGCGGGGATCATCATCCTCGTCGCCTTGTCATTCGACTTCGTCAATGGTTTCCACGATGCGGCTAACTCGATCGCCACGGTCGTTTCCACCAGGGTCCTGTCTCCACGTCTGGCGGTTGCCTGGGCGGCTTTCTGGAACTTCGTCGCGTTCTTGGTGTTCGGAACGGCCGTAGCCAAAACGGTGGGGGCCGGGACGATCGATATCTCTCTGTTGGCAAGCAGGACAGATGGGTTCAACGTCATCCTTGCGGCGCTGATAGGAGCCATCGCCTTCGACTTGATCACCTGGTACTTCGGACTTCCGACCTCTTCTTCCCATGCACTTGCCGGGGGGCTTGTGGGGGCCGCGCTTGTCTACGGCGGCACCGAGATGTTGGTCACGTCGGGACTGACGAAGATCGCCCTCTTCATCGTGGTCTCACCCGTCGTGGGTTTCATCCTTGGAGTCGTCCTGATGAACATCGTGAGCACGATCGCCCAGCTCGCCACTCGCAGCGAGAAGGTGACACTTCAAGGGGTCAATAAGTTCTTTCGCCGGATGCAACTCGTCTCGGCCGCGGCCTTTTCTTTGGGACACGGGGGCAACGACGCGCAGAAGACCATGGGGATCATCGCGGCCGTCGTTTTCATCGACCTTCACGCCGGCAGAGCCTTGGGTGAGGAGTTGCCCATCGACCTATGGATGGTTCTCTCAGCGCATGCAGCTATCGGGCTCGGAACGATGATGGGTGGTTGGCGGATAGTTCACACCCTCGGCTCGAAGATCACGAAGTTGCAACCCGTTGGGGGGGCCTCTGCCGAGACTGCAGCGGCCTTCACGCTGTTTGCCACGACGCATTTTGGGATCCCGGTGTCGACCACCCACACGATCACAGGAGCCGTTATCGGGGTGGGCACTACGAATCGGGTCTCTGCGGTCCGATGGGGGCTGACCGGCCGCGTGATGTACGCCTGGGTTCTGACTATCCCAGGCTCGGCTCTGATCGCTGCATTTGCATATGAGGTGCTGACGGTTGTCCCCGCCCAGGCCGTGGCAACTGTCGGGTTCCTTGCGGCGGCATCTTTGGTACTCCTCCTCCAGCGCAGACGTAGAAGAGAAGCGGTTCTCTACGCCCCGCCGTAGTAGACGGAATACGGTTATCGGTGTGACGGAGGAAGAATTCGAGGCACTCGAGAAGCAGGCGAAGGAGGATCGGAAGCTCCTCCAGAAGGCCGAGCGGGTGCTTGCCGAGATCGATCGTGCAAGCGGACTGAGCAATGAGCAAGCCGATGTGCTGGCTGCTTTGCGTATCCGCATCGAGGGCAAGCCACGTGGATCACTCGAGGATCTGTTGTCGGTAGCCGGAGACATCTCGGGTAAGCGCGATCTCGGAGCGGCCCTCGACGACGCGGAGGCAAAGCCGACCACGCCCGACTCCTGGCCAGAGGTTAAAGAGACCAAGAAAGACTGGCCCAGCCTCTAGTTCTCGTCGCGCTCCCGCAGGAACTTCTCGAGCTCTGCCGCGAGCGCGTCGCCGGACGGCAACTCAGCCGTTTCGGTCTCCTCCTCATCGGTTCTTTCTTCGAGCATGCGTACGTAGGCGCCAACGTCGTCATCCCCGGCCACCATGTCGGCGACCCGTGATTCGTAGGCAGCAGTTGCTCTTTCGAGGTCGGAGATGTCGACCGGGACACCGATCAGATCGGTTGCCTTATCTACGAGAGCCAGTGCGGCTTTGGGGTTGGGAGAGACCGCCAGGTAGTGGGGGACAGCGGCCCACAAACTGGCCGAGTCGATGCCTGCCTTAGAGAACGCGTCGTGGAGCACGCCAACGATCCCGGTTGGCCCCTCGTAACGGGAGCGATGCAGCCCCAGTCGCTGGATGAGTTCGTCGGAGACTGCGGTTCCGGTGATCGGCACCGGGCGAGAGTGGGGAACGTCGGCGAGCAGAGCCCCAAGGGTCACTACGAATTCGACGTGGTGTTTCTGAGCGAGCTCCACCACGAGCGATGCGAACGTTCGCCATCTCATATTGGGCTCGGTCCCGACCAGAAGGATCACGTCTCTGTGGCCCGTTGGGAGCCTGGCCGCACTGAATTCATTCGTGGGCCACGAGATCTTTCGGGTTACGCCGTCGACGAGCTCGACCGTAGGCCGGACGTCTTGGAAGTCGTAGAACTCCTCTGGGTCGATCGATGCGATCGGCTCTGCGGCCCACACTCGGCCGAGATGCGTTGCCGCGAAGGAGGCCGCGTCTCCGGCATCGTTCCAACCACGGAATGCTGCGACCAGCACCGGACGGTTCAATCGGATGTCGGATCGGTTTTGAATCAGGTCGGCCATCGAATCAGGCTAACGGCCGAGGGCCCCTATGACGCGACGGAAGCGTTTCTCTCCTCGAGATGCTTCTGGAGCTTGCGCTTGATCCTCTGAAGTGCGTTGTCGATGGACTTGACGTGGTTGCCGAGTGCGCCGGCGATCTCTTCGTAGGACTTGCCGTCCATGTACAGCTTGAGCACGTCACCTTCCAGCTCGGTCAATGTCACGCTCATGTTGTCTCGGATCGCTTCGATCTCTTCCGCAGAGATGACGAGCTCGACTGGGTCCGTCATGTTCGTGGCCACGAGGTGGTCGCCGACGGATGCCTGCGACTGTTCGTCCCCGTAAGCAGGGGCATCGAGGGAAACGGAAGTGTTGAGTGGCTGGTGCTTCTGGCGGTTGGCGCTCTTGATCGCCGTGAGTATCTGGCGTGAGATGCAGAGCTCGGCGAACGCCCTGAAGGGTGTCTCTTGAGCGATGTCGAAGTCCCGGATCGCTTTGAAAAGACCGATCATCCCTTCCTGGACGACGTCTTCTTTCTCGGAACCAGCGAGGAAATAGGAGCGTGCTTTGGAACGGGCGAAATTGCGGTAACGGTCGAGGAGCACCTCCACGCATCGCTCGTCACCGTCCCGAACCCGGGCGACCAGATCGTGGTCTTCGAGAGCACCCAGGCTCACGTCCTTGGTCTGCATATCCGCTTCCCCCTAAAAAAGGACCCCTTGTTACTAACGATCGGAACCCGTCTGCCGTCGCGGCAATCAGGCTATTTGTCCTTTTTTGTGTGAACAATGGCTCAATAGGGTGATATTCCGGCCCCCGGCGGACTAGTCCCGGAGTTGGTTTTCGCCCTTTGGCCGTGGCAAAGATCCTGCCACGCTCCCTATTTTATAGGTCCGGGCAGACGTCTGGCGATTCGACGGGTCGTGGGTTGCTGCTGTCGTACGTCGAGCGGCGCCATTCGTTCGTGGGTGCCAGCTGGGAGTGCTGCGCTTCGATGCAGTAGCGGGTGGCATTCGCTTCGATGGTGACGTAGCCGGGAGCGGCGGACCACTCCGGCGGCTTGTAACCCTCGGTTGCCAGGCTCGTCGCCGCATCCAGGCCGTCGAGCGTCGAATAGTCGCCTGCGTTATCGACGGCCTGTGACTCCACGAAGTTGGCTGCATTCTTGAGCGTCGACTGGATACTTATGACGTAAGCCTTCTCGCGCTGATTCAGGAAGATGGGGATCCCGATCGCAGCGAGGATCGCGATGATCACGATCACGACGAGGAGCTCAATGAGGGTGAACCCCGACTCTCTCTGTGCCCTAAGCATTCCGCCCCTTCACTGGCCAAGTATCGGTCAAAAAGTCGTCGAACGTTAGTGTCTCGTGGCACCTCGTCCCCCGTGAGGTCACAGGCTATATCGAGTGGGGGGTTTGGAGGCGAATGGGGACTGGTGTCCCTCCCGGTCTTCAAAACCGGTGCGCCGGCGAGAGTCGGTGGGCGGGTTCGATTCCCGTCCGCCTCCGCTGCTTGCCTTGCTGGTGAGGGGTCAGCCGGTGGTATCAGAAAGATCTTCCACGAAGAGGTCGTCGGGAAAGCAGTACGCCCAGGTCTCGCCGGGCTCTATCGAGCGAATCACGGGGTCGCCGGACTCTCGGTAGTGAGCACTGGCGTGCTTGAGGGGCGACGAGTCGCAACAGCCCACATGGCCACACGCGAGACACAGCCGCAGGTGGACCCAGCCACTTCCGACGGCTACGCACTCCTGGCAGACGTTCGTAGCCGGTTCCAGGATCGCTGTCCCTTCGAAGTGCGTGCATCGCTGCATCATCCCGGGATCGTACCGACTCGTGCCTGTCGGGAATCCTTCGCGCCTCTACCAGGTTGCGATCGATACAAGTTGAGATCAACGGAGGGACTCTGAATGACTTTTGTCGACGACCCCACGGACCTGGTTCGGAATACTCCGGAGCATTCGCTGGGTCATCCCGATGCGTCGGTAACTCTTACCGAGTTCGGAGAGTTCGAGTGCCCTCACTGCGGGCGGGCTTACTACCAGCTCAAGGGATTGCGTGACCGGTTGGTCGAACTCGACGTGCGCCTCGTGTGGCGGCATCTCGCCAGGGACGATGTCCATCCGTTCTCGACGCGCGCGGCGGTGGCGGCAGAAGCTGCAGGTGCCCAAGGTCTTTTCTGGGAGATGCACGACCTCCTGTTCGAACATCAGCACTCCCTCGAGTACGAGGATCTACGCCGGCATGCGACGGCTGTGGGCTTGGATGTCGATCGCTTCCTGAGGGATATGGCCGATCCTCGATACGTCGAGATCGTTCGAGCGCATGGTGCGGAGGCGGATCGTTTGGGGATCGACAGCACCCCCAGTTTCTTGTTGAACGGCGAGCGATACACGGGGGATTACGACATGGATTCCTTGGTCGCAGCGATCGAACGAGAGCGAGCCTGACTTCACGGCACTAACGAAGTCGTCTACCAGCGTTCTTGATGAACCACCTCTGTGGGGGCCTTGCGTCCCCCTGCCTGTTTGGGGGTCGTGAGAACGGAGGGGTCGGCCGGATAACCGAAAGACAGGATGTACTCACAATGCTGGCCGGTGGGCAGGCCCAATAGCTCTGCTGCCAGTTTGTGTTCGTAAACGGTGGCCGGAACGCTTCCGATGCCCAGGTCCCAGGCTGTCAGAACCATGTTCTGAGCGGCCCGGCCCACATCGAAGACGACCGAGAGAGGCTGATCGTTCGGGTCGGGGGTAACGAGCGCGATGGCTAGAGGCGCGCCCGCAAGATGCCCTGCGAAGGGTCCGACCTCGGTTAGCTGCTTCAGGCGATCGCGATCTCGCACCACGATGAAGGACCACCGTTGGAGGTTCTTCGAACTGCCCGCCCGGCGTCCCGCATGAAGGATGCGGTCGACACGATCCTGCTCGACCGGTTTATCGGCGAAGTCGCGAACAACGCGGATGGAATCGATCGCCTGCCAGGCGTCCATCAGTACCAGTCGGTGTCGCAGAGATCGCAAAGGGCTGCGATGACGGGTTCGATCCCCGTTGTCTTATCCACGACGATGTCGGCCCCCGCCGTGAGTGCTGCCTGATCGTCGGTCCCGCCGGCTTCAGACAACGCAACGATCTTCAGCTCGGGTGACAGGGGTTTCATCATGTTGATCGTTTCGCCCGAGCCCTCGTTCGAGTAGTCGATAACGATTGCGTCGGCAGCCCGGGCGAACGCAAGGTCGAATGCCCCCTTGGTCGTGTCGGCTTCGGCCACCACCTCGAAACGTCCATCGAACGACAGTGAGTGGCCCAGATAGAGGCGCAGCTCCTTGTCGTGATCCGCGATCACAACCCTGATCAGTCCCGACATGGGCCCATGCTAGACCTACGGCCATGCTTGAAGAAGGCTGGTATCTGATGAGCGTCCCGGAGCTCGAGAGGGCTCTTAAGTGGATGCGAGGGACGGAATCTGATCGCGAGTCATTCGCCGGGGTACGCCTATCGATCGATCAAGCGCTTGAATTCCGCAACGCGGGCAATGTCCCCGACGAGAACAGCCGCAGTCTGAGGTTGGTGCTCCATGTGGATGACGAACCAGAGAGCTTGGCGCGCAAGCGAGCCATCTTCGAGCCCGACTACCACGCGGCCCCCATTTGGAGACGCGAGGGATCCAAGCCCGTAAATGTCGTGCCACTAGGTCGGGGGCGGCGTTCTGGGTCCGAGGCGGGGCCATGGTGGGACGAGCCGGAGGTGAGAGCCCTAGAGGACGAGTGGCAGAGGGACGGAACGATGCGAGGTGTGAGGATCCCCGCCGACCTTCGCAGCTTCGTACACAAGACCGTTCTGGGGCTCGAGGCCGCCGGGCGCGATGTTGACGCCACCTCGATCGCAGACTCGATCGCACGTTGGATGCCTCCCGCTGAAGCGCAAACGATGCGCGCTGCTCTACTGGAGGCGAATAGCAAAGGGGCCGGGCAAGGCCCGGCCCCCAGTTAGCTACACGTTCTTATTTGTCGTTCTGCTCCACTTCGCCTCGCCAAGCACCGGTCTCGGAACCGCGGCTCTCGATGAACTTCTTGAACCGCTCTAGGTCGCCTTTGATACGGACCTTTACGAGTCCGAGAGCGTCGGCAGCCTTCTCGCCGAAGTCGTTCGGCTCGAAATCCATCTGGAGCATGACCTTGGTCATGCCGTCATCGATGCGGTGGAATGTGACAACGCCGGCTTGCGTCACATCGCCGGTCGAATGCCACGCGATCCGCTGATCGGCTGTCTGCTCATCGATCTTTGCTTCCCACTGGCGGGACTGACCGAAGATCTCGGCTTCCCACTCGAGCGTCACGTCATCCTTCTGAAGGACCTTGTTGACGCCCTCCATGAACTCCGGGAACTCCTCGAATTGAGTCCACTGGTTGTAAGCAGTGCTGACGGGCACGTTGACTTCGATGGACTGTTCAGTCGTCGACACGTGCACTCACCTCCTCAAGATTGGGTTTGTTACCTATCTATAGGTATCTACCCAGGTGGTCAGGTCCCAACCGCGGGCGGCCGTTCAACGGCGCAGTGCGTTGTGCAACTCGTCGGCATCTTCCGAGATTGCCTTGTCGATGAGGCTGACGTCAGGCCACAGTTTCGGTCCCCATCGCATCAGCTTGTCTGTCGCGACCTGATCGGCCCAACGCGTGGGATGCCCGGCACCACCGCGCGGGATCTCTGCATGACTCGTGAGACGGGTCCCGTCCTCGAGCGAGATCTCGACGCGCGCAGGGAATGTCATCTGGAAGTCATCGAGGGACTCGGGAGCCCAGTGATCCTTCGGTGTTCCATTCGACCTCCCGGCGATCGTTCTCAACCTGCTGAGGTCCCTCAGGCCGACAGGCATCCCGGGATGGTCTGCGCGTGCCTTCCGCAGCCCGCTAAGGAGTTGCACCCTGCCGAGCTCGGTTTGGATCGCACCCGGGGAGAGGACGTTCGACATCCGTTTGAGCCCCAGGAGGCTTGCGTCCCAGTCGTGATGCAGGCGCACGCGTGCAGCGACCTTTCGCAATCCCTCTGTGTTCCGCTGCAGCCAGTCGGTGTTGACCTCGTCCGGGGTCAGTCGCTTGGCCAGGAGGACGATCGCCACATTCCACGGGATCGAGAAATTGACGTTGACGGGCGTAGGAACGTCGGTCCGATACTTCTCCGACAGCCGATCCATCCCGCACGTCAGCAAGCCCGCGTGAACGTCGATGCTCTTCACGCGCTCGGGGTCGGGTAGTTCGAGCTGGAGCAGAGCGTCGACGGTCGTGTCGATGTAGGCGCAGCCGGGGTAGTCCTTCACGCAGAGCGTCTTCGTAGCCCAACCCCGGCCCAGCCCTCCGAATAGCCCGCGGATCGGTGCGTACGAGAACGCGGAGAGGAAACCTTGTGGATGGTCGAGGACGTCGAGGGGGCCGGTGACGCCGTTCTCGGCAAGGGTGGCGCACCACATGCCGAGCACAGCCGGCTCCGCGATCGTCAGCAGCTTCGAGTCGGGCGCCATGAACCCCGGCACGGTTGGACGATTCGTTTGATAGAGCGACAGCGCTAGAGCGTGAGCCATCCGACCGGCATCGAGACCGAGGATGCGACCGGCCGCGATCGCGGCCCCCGCGGAGTGGATGAAGCTCCACATCTGACCGTTGAGAGGTCCGATCAGGCATGCCCCACCCAATCGAGCTTCGATCTCGTTGGCGGCCACCTGGGCTATGAGTTGTTCGGCCCCGCTCGTCTTCTGTTGGGCGGACAACATGAGGGGGACGAGGACCGACGTGTGTCCCGTGTGGCCGAAGCACATGTAATCGTCGAAATCGAGAGCGACCGACGCCACGGTCGCTGCATAAACGGCACTTGTGGTATCGGTTCCCTGGTTGGTGCCGAATAGGGGGGCCGGGCCGGGAGGGGCGTTCTTCTCGATGGCCGACATCACTCGTTTCGTCGCCGCATCGTCGGTGGAGGCCGCGATCGCTCCCAACACCGACCGCTTCTGGGCCCGGCAGAGCTCGAGCACCTCCGCCGGGATCTGACCGAGCTCGAGTTCGGTTGCCCACGTCGCCAGACGTTCGACCGTGGTCATCGGACCTCCGTCAGTGTCGAGCAGAGCGAGGATGGGTAGTAGTGGCTCACTATGCCTAGGTTAAGACGCGTCGATTGTGCAGGGCCCGGCCTCACGCGCCGGCGTCGAGGGCGCGGCTTCGAGTACCTCGACCGGGCGGGCGAGCGCATCGACGATCTCGAGGTGCTCCAGCGCGTCAAAGACCTGGCCATCCCCCCTGCGTGGGAGAACGTTTGGATCTGCGAGCACCCGAACGGGCACCTCCAGGCCGTTGGGACAGACGATGCAGGCCGCAAGCAGTACATCTACCACCCGGTGTGGAGGCAGCGCAGGGACCAGGAGAAGTTCGACCGGATGATCTATTTCGCCCAGGCGTTGCCGAAGATCCGGCACCACACGAACCTCCATCTCGACCAAAAAGAGATGAGCCGCGAACGGGTTCTTGCCTGTGCGGTTCGCCTCCTCGACCGAGGTTTCTTCCGTATCGGGGGAGAGGGATATGCCGAGGAGAACGAAACGTTCGGTCTCGCAACTATGCGCAAGAAGCACGTTCGCTTCGAAGGTCGTCGGGTTGTCTTCGAATACATCGCTAAGAGCCATAAGGAACGATTGCAATCGGTAGTGGACCCTGCGGTGTACGAGGTCGTGGGTGCGTTGAAGAAACGTCGAGGTGGAAGTGACGAGCTCCTCGCCTACAAGGCCGGTGGCCGATGGCGCGATGTGAAGTCGGCCGACATCAACATTTACCTGAAGGAGATCTCGGGAGGCGACTACACGGCCAAGGACTTCCGAACCTGGCACGGCACCGTCATGTGCGCGCAGGCGCTGGCCGTGTCGAAAGAGGCATTGGGTTCGAAGACCGGTCGCAAGAGGGCCGTCTCGCGCGCCATCCAGGAGGTTGCCCACTACCTCGGCAACACCCCTGCCGTCTGCAGAGCCTCATACGTGGACCCGCGTGTCATCGATCGCTACGACTCCGGGGTGACGATCGCCCCAGTTCTCGAGCACATCGCGGGGGAGGACTACGACGAACCGGAGATCCAGGTGGTCTTCGAAGAGGCGGTGCTCGATCTAATCGAGGGAAACACCAAGTCACCGGCCGTCGAGAAGGTACCTGCAGCGAAGCTCTCCGCTTAGTTTCTCGGCCATGACCGAACGGCGGTTACCTGTGGCCGAGCTCGCGCTCGTTGCGATCGCGGGCGTGTGGGGTCTTACCTTCGTCATGGTTCAAGACGCCGTGAAAGAGATCGCGGTGATGACCTTCCTCGCGTACCGATTCATCCCGGCCGCGATCATCGTGGCGGCTGTCTTCCGGCGCCAGTTCCGCAGCTTGGATCGTCAGGGTCTGCGTGTCGGGATCGTGATGGGCGTCTTCCTGACGGGCGGTTACGTGTTCCAGACCCTCGGGCTCGAGCGCACGAGCGCGTCCCATGCAGGGTTCATCACGGGTTTGTGGGTCGTGCTAACTCCCGTGTTCGGCGCGCTGTTCTTCAAACAGAGGATCGAGCGACGGGTATGGATCGCTGCAGGCATATCGGCAGCCGGCCTCTATCTGCTTTCCGGGATCGGTGGTGTGGGAGGCCAGTTGTTCGGGGATGCGCTCGTCTTCTTGTGCGCGTGTTCGTTCACGTTCCACATATTCGCGACCGACAAAGGTGTGAAGGGCTATCCCGTTGGCGCTCTCGTGGCCGTGCAGCTGGGGGTCTGTGGACTCTTCTCGTTCGTCGTGGCCGCGGCCCAACGGGACCTCGTCGTCCCCGAGTCGGGAACCGTGTGGAGCGCGCTGCTGGTCACATCGTTGCTCGCGAGTGCGCTCGGATTCTTCATCCAGACCTACGCTCAGACGAAGGCTTCTCCGGCCAGGACGGCTCTGATCCTTGCAAGCGAACCGGCCTTCGCCGGGATGTTCGCCTACCTCCTGAAAGGGGAGTCGCTGACGGCCTTCGGCTGGCTCGGGGCCCTGCTGATCATGGGGGCGATCGTGACGGTCGAGGCCCTGCCCTACCTTCCCCACCTGAGGCCCCTGCCCGAGCGCTAACCGTTCTTTCCTAACTGAGGCACCTCCCAGCGCGCTCTGGAGAGGAAAGAACCCCCTTGGTTAGGGCGAACATATGTTCTATAGTGCCTATATGGGCGAGCAGCTCTTCGAGCTCCGACGACGCACGTTCAACACGCCGCACTTCGCCGGCATCGAGTTCATCGAGGTCGAATCGAAGTCGATCATCAACAGCGTCCCCGGCAACTACCTGCCGTTCAACTGGACTATCAATGCCTATAGGGGCTGTTCGCATGCATGCGTATTCTGTTTTGCCCGCAAGACGCACACGTACATGGACATGAACGCGGGCAAGGACTTCGAAACGAAGATCGTCGTCAAGGTCAATGCCCCCCAATTGCTGCGCAAGGAACTGCGCGCGCGCAAGTGGAAGGGCGAAGGCATCGCGATGGGGACCGCAACCGACCCCTACCAGCGCGCCGAAGGCAAGTACAGGCTGACGCGAGGCATCATCGAAACGCTCACCGAGTACCGCAACCCGTTCTCGATCCTGACCAAGGGAACATTGATCCTTCGTGACCTCGATCTACTCGTTGAAGCGGCGAAGGTCACGGAAGTCTCGACCGCATTCAGTATCGCGACCCTGGACGAAGATGCCTGGCGCAAGAGCGAGCCGGGGACTCCGCATCCGCGCAAACGCATCGAAACCGTGGCGCGCTTGAACGATGCCGGGATCCCGTGTGGGGTTCTCGTTGCTCCGATCCTTCCGGGTATCACCGACGGCGAAGAACACGTGCGCGCGGTCGTCGAAGCAGCGATCGATGCGGGGGCCAGCCATGTGTCGCCGATCCTGTTGCACCTCCGCCCCACGGTGAAGGAGGTCTACATGGAGTGGCTCGAGCAGACCTATCCGGATCTGGTTCCTCGGTACAAGGAGATGTACCGGGGCGCTTATGCCTCGAAGGCCGACCAAAGATCGCTGGGGGTCACGGTGCGTCGGATCATCGAATCGGCCGGGGGGCTCAAGCCGCGCGTGAAGGCCCGTGGCCCGTGGCGGCATCCTCGTGCGGAGCGCACCGCTAAGCCGACCGAGCAACTCAGCCTGCTCTAGGTGCCGGCCTTCGTTTCTTAGGTTGCCGACCGGAATGACGCCATTTGATGCCCCTTTCGCCTTGCATCCTTCGGACTTTCTTCGGGTGGAAATAGCCGCGGCGCCGGCCGAGTTGCCTTGGGTATGAGAGCCGAGACCCCACAGCAGGACGCCCCTGCCTGGATGGTGTGGGCTGCTCTCTGGACCGTCTACATCGTCTGGGGATCGACCTACCTCGCCATCCGGATCAGTGTCGAGACTCTTCCTCCATTGCTGACCGCGGGAGTTCGCTTCCTCATCGCCGGCCTGCTCATGTACGTGTTCCTTCTCGTGAGGAAAGGCTCCAGCGGTGTGAAGATCACGCGCCCCCAACTACTAGGAGCAACATTCGTCGGCACGGCACTCCTCCTTGGGGGAAACGGGATCGTGATGATCGCCGAGCAGTACGTCGCATCGGGTGTCGCATCTCTGCTGATCGCGACGGTCCCGTTGTGGGTCATCCTGTTGAGGGCGGTTGCCAAGGAGCGCGTGCCGAGCGGGACCCTCTGGGGCGTGCTCGTTGGATTCGTCGGTGTTGCTCTACTAGTGCTTCCCGGCGACAAGCCGGACGACGCACCGGTCACCGGGATGCTGTTACTCGTGCTGGCCGCCGCTTTCTGGGCGGCAGGCTCGTTCTCTTCCCGACGTCTGCCTCTGCCCCCGGACCCTCTGCTGTCGACCGCGGCACAGATGCTCACGGGTGGTGCAGTGATGCTCGTGGTCGGTCTCGGCCGCGGCGAGCTGGGGTCCGTTGTGGTCGAGGAGTTCTCGACCCGTTCGCTTCTCGCCCTCGCGTACTTGATCTTCATCGGCTCGTTGGTGGCGTTCACCGCGTACGTGTGGGTGTTGCAACACGCGCCGGTGTCGAAGGTTGCAACCTATGCATACGTGAATCCCGTCATCGCCGTCTTCCTGGGATGGATCGTGCTGTCCGAGGAGATAACCCCCTTCGTTCTTGCGGGGGCCGCGGTGATCGTCTCCTCCGTAGCCTTCATCGTGCGCAAGGAATCGCAGCACGAGAAGACAGAGGTCTCTCCCGACCTGGGACCGGCTTCTGTCGCTACCGCCGACGCATAGGAGTCAGAGCCTCGTAGAGTCTTGACGATGCACCGACTCTTGCTCGTACCGCTGCTCGTCCTGGCAAGTTGCTCGGCGCCCGTGACGTCGGCCGGTTCCCCGACCGACACACCGATGGCGTCACCGTCTCCTACTCGACAAACCATCACCAAGGATGCTTACGAGTTCCCGTCGCCCCTCGAGCAGGCCCCTCGGTCGGCGGCGAAGGTCGCACGTCAGGTGACCCGTGTTCAGGAACTGTTGCCTCCGATGATCGAGCGTTGGGCGGAAGAGGGGGGCGGTCTGCGATCGGAGCTGGGCAAAGAGGTTCGCCGCGGGGCGCTGTGGCAGCAGAAGCTATATCGGTCGACCTCCCACAAAGAGCGCCGAGCGAAGCGAGTGCTGGCGCGTTTGTCTCCCCGACATGCACGGATCCTTCGGCGGCATGTGGTTGTCCAGCAGAGACTGTCGTCTCTCGTAACGCCGGTCAAACTTCCGATCGAGTGGAAGACGTATCGCCCTGCATCGCCACACAAGTTGTTGCGCTTCTATCGAGCCGGCGAGCGGCGGTTCGATGTGCCGTGGGAGGTGCTTGCGTCGGTCAATTCCATCGAGAGCCGGTTCGGCCGGATCCTCGGACCGAGCTCAGCGGGTGCGCTCGGGCCGATGCAATTCATGCCTGCGACGTGGGACGCGTACGGAGGCGGCGGAGACATCATGGATCCTCACGATTCGATCATCGCTGCCGCCCGGTATCTGGCGGCCTCCGGAGCTCCGGAGAACATGCGTGGCGCATTGTTCGCCTACAACCGCAGCGACGAATACGTTGATGCGATCCTCGGCTATGCGAATCAGATGAAACGCGATGCTCGCTATTACTACGCGTATTACTTCTGGGAGGTGTACGTGCGGACCGTCAAAGGTGACAAGCAACTAACGGGCCCCGGAGGCATCCGGGGGCCGCGTAACTAGACGCCCGGGCGGCCCGCGCCGACGTAGTCGGATCTAGAAGCGGAAACCACACGAACCGTTTGGCCCGAATACGGAGCCTCGACCATCTGACCGTTGCCGATGTACATGGCGACATGGTGGATCGGGCTGCCGAAGAACATCAGGTCCCCGGAGGCAAGGTCGGACTGGTCGACCCGAACGGTCGCCGAGTATTGGGCCCCAGAGTTGTGGGGCAAGCCCACGCCGGCTTGCGCCCAAGCCCACATCGTCAATCCAGAACAGTCGTATGAGTCGGGACCTGCCGCTCCCCACTGGTACGGCTTGCCGACCTGTGAGAGGGCAGCCTCGACCGCAACCTGAGCGCGTTCGTTGGGAGCCGGAGCGGGCTTGATGTTGACCGGCGGCAGTGGGATACCGGGTTGCGCGTCGATGGCCGCGGCTTCGGCCGCTGCTGCCTGTCGTCGTGCGCGCGCGATCGCGGCGTTGAGCGTCGCGACCTCACCCTTCTGATCGTCGACCTTTCCCTGGATGTCCTGGCGTAGGTCGGTCAATCTGGTCTCCGCCGCGAGGGCTTTGGCGCGGTCCGCCTCGAGCAGACCGAGGTTGTGCGCCAGGAGGTTCTGGTCCACGGCGAGACGCTCGAAAACCTTCGCCTGCGCGGTCTGTGTCGACTTCAGATATTCGAGTCGCGTCTCTATCTCGGCCAGCGATTCGGCGGAGAGAACGGATTCGATCGCGACCGCCCCCGGTCCGGACTTGTAGAGCTCGGTGGCAACCTTGATCGCAGCGGCTTTCTTCGTGTCCATCCGTCCCTGGATCTCGCGGACGACCAGGCGGATCTCGGCCATCTCGCCCTGGATGGCGACGAGGTCCTCGCGCACGAGGTTGTATTCCTCGGACACGAGTTGGAACTCCCGCTCGAGCTCGAAAAGCCGGTCTCTAGCGGCTTCGAGGTCCCCCGGATCCGGAGCGGCCCGAAGGCCGACCGTGGGGAGGATGGCGGTGATGGCTACCAGAGCAAGGAGCGCGCTGAATAGCCTTCGACGTGGCTGCATCTCTGGACCTTAGCCTCTCCGAGCGCTCGTTTTGCGACTGACCCACCAGGCCACGGCGGCTACAGAGGCCACTCCGGCGGCGGCTTTGAGACCTCCAACGGCGGTCATCTCGGGCGCTTTCAGCTGCGGCAGGCGGTCGCGGAGCGTCACCGGGTTGACGAAATTCTCGATCTGCCACTCCCGCTCCTCGGCCAAGCGCCGGAGGGCCTTGTCGGGGTTCACGACCACGGGGTGACCTACCGCTTCGAGCATCGGGAGGTCGGTGTCGGAGTCGGAGTAGGCGTAGGACCCCGTCAGGTCGATCCCCAGTTCCCCGGCGAGCTTCGCCATCGCAGTCGCTTTGTGGGGGCCGTAGGCGTAGAAATCGAGCTCACCCGTGTACTTGCCGTCGATCACCTTCGGCTTCGTGGCGATCCAGCGATCGACCCCGAGCATGCCGGCCAGGGGCTCGACGATCTCCTCCGGCGACGAGGAGACGATGCATATAAGCCGCCCCGCCGCACGGTGATCGTGGATCAGTTCGAGGGCCTCCGCGTAGATGAGAGGAGAGATGACTTCCTCGAGAACTTCGTTCACGACCCGGCGGACGTTGTCTGCTTCCCATCCAGAGGTGAGCTTTGCCGCCTCTTCCCGCATCCGATCCATCTTCTCTTCGTCCGCGCCCATCAGATAGAAGATCAGCTGCGCGTATATCGACTTCAGCAGGAACGACCGACCGATCAGGCCTTCCTTGAAGAACGTCCGGCCGAGCGCCAGCGGACTGGAGCGCGCAACGATCGTCTTGTCGAGGTCGAAGAAAGCCGCTTCCATGTCCCTGATTCTCCCCGGTCGGAAGACCTTCGGATGACTGTGCTGCTCGTCACAGCTAGATCGCGTTGATAGCTGTGGACTGCGATGCATGAGACCTCGCGTCGCGATCGTTGCTACGGAACCAGAGCTTCGTCTTGCTGCCGCGAAGGCATTCGATGCGGCTCCAGCGGAGTGGAAGGTATGCCTTTTCGACCAGGCCCCCCCGGATGCCGACGCCGTCGTCGTATGTGATGACGTTCATGCCGACGGGATCCGATTCGACCCCACCGATCCTGCCGGAGTCGTAACGGAAGTGGCGCGTGCCCTCACACGACCCGTTCCCGGCCGATCGGTTTTCGTTGTTGGAGCTTGTGGGGGAGCCGGCACGACTTCGGTATCGCTGCATCTGGCCAGGGCGTTGGGGAGGCATGGTTCGGTTTGCTACCTCGAATCGGATCCCAATCGTGGGGCTCGACATCGTCTCGGTCTCCCGGAGGAGGCCCCAGCGTGGGACGTGGTCGGAAAGGACACTGAGTCACTTCTCCGCGCGGCGATCCCGGTCGAAGGGTCTTTCCGTGTCCTACTTATGCCCGACGGAAAAGACCGGAGCGATGGGGGCAAGGTAAGAGGACGCTGCGAAGAACGCTTCACTCGAGTCGTGGTCGATGTTGGCGCGGGACCGCCGAGCGGATCTCTCACCGACGCTCTGGCGATCCTGGTGCTGACTCCATCGCTCGTCAGTGCCCGGCGTGCCCGCGAGCTACTCGCGGAATCACCTGATGTGAAGTGGGCCATCGTTACGAACCGCGTTGGCCCCGGTAGCGAAGCGAATACGCGGATGCTCGAACGCGTGCTCGAACGCCGCATCACTCTCGAGCTTCCGTGTACCCCGGCCCTCCGGGATCGAGAAGACGAGTGCCGCCTCCTCGGGTCTTGGTCGCGCTGGTCTTCTCGTCTGGATCGCCTGGCGCACGCAGTAGCGAAAACATGACCACCGAACTCCTTCCCTTGGCCTACGCGAATCACCAGATCGCCGAACTCGACGCCGCCGCTCGGAGACTTGCCCTTCGAGAGCTCGCGATCAATTCGACATCCACAGAAGATGTGGCGATGTCGGTAGCGAGCGCCGCCGATGCGATAGATGGGTTCGGGGTCCTGACGGCGCTGATGGGCGATCCGTCGGTCACGGACATCTTGGTCAACGGCCCCGGAGAGGTCTGGGTCGAACGGGACGGCGTACTCGAGTCGGCCGAAGTTTCCTTCCAGACCCACGAAGAGTTGTCACTGTTCGTGAGACGCATCTTGGACGGGTCGGGAGTGTCCATAGATGTGATGCATCCCATCGCCGACGCTCGTTTGCTAGACGGTTCTCGGATGCATGTTGTCCTGCCTCCCGCAGCGCCGGACGGGCCACTCGTGTCGATCCGACGGTTTCCACAGCGGCCGTGGTCTCTCGATGATCTGGTGGGATTCGAGATGTTGCGGCCGGATGAGGCTCGAACCCTGGCTTCGATGTGTGCCGACCGACGCACGATCGCGATCAGCGGCGGTACCGGATCGGGCAAGACGACCCTCTTGAACGCGTTGCTTGGGACCATCGACTCATCTGAGCGGGTGGTCTTGATCGAGGAAACGCCGGAGCTTCGACCTCGCTGTCCTCACAGAGTGTCGCTCTTGACAAGGGGAGCCAATCTCGAAGGAACGGGGACCATCGACGCGAGCGAGCTTCTTCGAGCGGCCCTCAGGATGCGACCGGACAGGATCGTTGTTGGAGAGGTGCGGGGGGTGGAGGCATCTATCGCGTTGCAGGCGATGTCCACGGGGCACCCGGGGTCCATGGTGACGATCCACGCGGATTCCCCCTCAGGCGCGCTCGAACGTATGACGCGTCTCGTTCTGCAAGCCTCCCCCGGAGCAACGGAGAGCGGATTGCGCGAGACCGTCAACCGTTGCTTCGAGATCGTCGTGCAACTCGACCGAAGCGAGGGGCGGAGACGTGTGGTCGCGATCGAAGAACACAGATAGATCACTGGCTTCAGCTCTCGATTCATTGGCGAGCGAGATCCGATCGGGGGTTCCGGTCAGGTCGAGCTTGTCGGTATGGCATCGCAGCGTTGGCGACGACCTGAGGCCGTCGCTGTTGTGTTTGAGGGACCTCCTTGCATTGGGGCTGTCACCCGCGGCGGCGTTCACCGGGGGAGGGGCGAGCCATGAGTCCTTGCGCGAACTCGGGCGCTTGCTTCTTCCACTACTGGAGCAGCACGAGAGCGCGGGCGGGGGCCTGGCTGGAGCCCTGCATCAGACGGCCATGTGGCTGCGCCAACGGTCTGATGGGCTCGAGGAAGCCCGGGCGAGCGTCGCGGGAGCCAAGCTGTCGGCCCGCCTGGTAGCGGCGTTGCCACTGCTTTTTCTGCCGCTCGCACCGCTTGGTCGGGCGCCAATGTTCGATCGCACGGGGGTGGCCATACTCGTGGCGGGTGCTTTGTTGGCGATCGTGGGGATGAGATGGATCGGGTCGCTCATCCCCTCTCCACCGGATCCTCATGACCCCTTGGATCGTTTCGCCAGAGAGATCGCACTGTCGCTGCGCGCCGGGATGGCGATCGGCCCGGCATTGTCCGCAGCGGCTGTCGTGGCCGGTCCCTCGTTGGCGAGCGCATCCCGCCGGGTTGCTCTTGGGTGCTCGTGGGGAGCCGTGTTGGGACAGAACGCGGATCCGTTCCTACGTTCAGTCGCTGCGATCTTTGATCGAGGGGATCGTCTTGGCCTTCCCGTGGCAACTTCTCTGGAAGAGCTCGCGGACCAGCGGAGAGACTCAAGAGAGCGGATGTTCACCGCGCGGTTGCGCCGGGCTCCGGTGCTGATGGTGGTTCCACTGACCCTGTGCGTTCTGCCGTCGTTCGGCTTCCTGGCACTCGGCCCCTTTCTAAGGGGCCTCGTTAACGGTTGAGTCCATGGCACCCTAGTGGCGTGTCGCACAACATGTCGCCCGTTTTCCCGGCGAAGCCGCGGCGCCTCGCGGCGTTCTCAGTCGGGCACGTACCTAAAGGTACGCACCCTCCTTGCGGCCTTGCGATGCTTGCGTTTCGCGCTCGAAAACAGGACTCACGTTATGCGACACGCCACAGGCGGATGTTTCGCACAGTCCTCGTGGTCGTCGTGCTTGCGCTCGTCACCGCGTCCTGCGATGGAGCAGGAAGAGTGGCCGAACAGGAGAAGGGAACGCTCTGCGATCCCGTGGACCCGCTTCCCTCTCCCGCCCCCGACTTCCCACCCGCTCGAGCTCTGATCGATAGCGGCGAAGACTCGGTGCTCGTCGACCTCGTGATCGCGGAAAGCGACGAGCAACACCAGTTCGGGCTGATGTTCCGCGAGGAGTTCCCGGAAGACTGCGGCATGGCGTTCCTGTTCTTTGAGGAGCATCGTGGTGGGTTCTGGATGAAGAACACACTGATCCCGCTCTCGATCGCGTATTTCGATGAGGAAGGGGAGATCCTAGCCATCCTCGACATGGAGCCATGTGAGAAAGACCCTTGCGAGGTCTATGACCCCGGCGTTTCTTACAGCGGGGCGCTCGAGGTCAATCAAGGTCGTTTCGAAGACTGGGGCGTCGAGGTCGGAGACGAGATCGAAATAACCCGCTAGCCGTTCCGAGTGGCGCGCGTCATAGCGAGCTGCCGCACCACCCGATGAGATAGCAGCACAGCCGGCGTCGGGCCGGTCTCGATCGGGAGGTGCACAGTGCAACGGTTTCACTCGCTTTTCGTATCGCAAACTGGTCAAACGACAGCCGAGTACGCGCTCGTCCTTTTAGTTGCCGGTTTGGTCGTCGGTGTCTTCGCGGCCTTCGTGAAGTCCGGAGCGCTTGACGAAGTTTTCCAGCACGTGGTCAAGGGGTTGGTCGAGCGCGCGATCTAGGTCTCGACGTGTTGGCCGAGATGAATGATCGAGAGACTGGGCAAGCAACGATCGAGCTCGTTCTTTGCTTGCCTTTCGCGATCCTTCTGATCGCATTCGTGATCCAAGTCGGGCTCGTAGGTGTGGAGCAGATCCGACTCTGGCACGCGGCCCGAGAGGCCGTCCGTATCGCGTCTGTCGATGGTGACCCGGAAGCGATACGGGCGGCGGCGGAGAGTTCGGGCCTGGATGATGTCGGACTGACGATCGATCCTCCCGCTCCGAATCGGACACAGGGCGGAGCGGTCAGGGTTGGTCTCAGCCATCATCCGGACACGTTCGTCCCCTTCGCCGGTTTCTTGCTGTCGAGAATCACTCTTCGAGCCGACGCAACCATGCGCATCGAGCAACCATGACCTTGCTGATCGCCGGCATGTGCACGCTGGTGTGCCTGGTCGTCGGCTCGTTCGCGATCGACGTGACGTCGACATACGCGCAAAAGGCCCGCGCCCAGACTGCAGCCGATGCGGCGGCGCTGGCCGCCGTGGCGGAAGCCACGCCCTATGGAACGGGCGACCCCAGGTCCGCCGCCGTGAGATTCGCCGAGCTGAACGGAGCTCGATTGACGAACTGTCTGTGTGACCAGGGAGCGACCGCTGTGCAGGTGACGGTCTCGGTCGAGGGTGTGGTGGCACGCGCCCGGGCCGTGTTCGAACCGGACCTCATGGGACCCGGGCTGCCTTCTTTCACTGGTCTCCATCCCTCCTTGCGCCGTGCTGTGGATCGGCTGCTCGCTGGAGCAGGAGGATCCGTGAGCCTCGTATCCGGGTTCCGATCGAGTGTGGACCAGGCTCTGCTGTGGGAAACGGCTCTGGACCGGTATGGCGACCCGGAGGTGGCCGATGATTGGGTTGCGCGGCCGGGAACGTCGATGCACGAACGGGGA